>Ga0066437_1000006_pt1 | contig 109086 bp, 113 predicted proteins | sample LakWasMet55_HOW8_2_FD_59525 | JGI IMG/M metagenome (GOLD analysis project Ga0066437, IMG submission 59525) | Freshwater sediment methanotrophic microbial communities from Lake Washington under simulated oxygen tension - Sediment Metagenome 55_HOW8 | ecosystem: Environmental > Aquatic >...
TGGGCATAGCTTGTAGTATAAGCTAATAAGACAATCTATTTATGAAATTAGACACTAGTAACCTAAGGCCAAAAAGGGGATTGATTTAACAATCCCCTTTTTCAATGTGGGAAGTTGGGGTATCAAAAAGCAGGAGATAGCTCAGCGGAAACCATTCTATTCAAAAGTAAAGCCACTCTTTTGCCAAGCCTTTGCTCCGCCCTCAAGATTGAACAACTTACGGTAACCTAATTCATGTAAAGTTTTTGCCGCAGCATTTCCCATAGGGCCACCTTCGCAATACAGATAAATAGCGGCATTTTTATCTTTGGGAAGTTTATTCAGGTATTTGTCGATTTTGTCGTAAGGGATAAACAGGTCTGTGCCTTTAATGTGTTGTTGTTCCGGTGTATGCACGTCAACCAGGAATATATCCTCATGTTGCATAATGCGGTTCAATTCGGTTGCTGTTATAACAGTCACATAGTCCGGCTTTAAGAACATGAAGCCAGTGCCGATGAATATAACCGCTATGACTGTTAAGAAGTTTTTTGATAATTTTAGTTTTGGTGTTCATAAAAATAATTCATTGATAAACAAAAGTTGTGGATTGAAAGGATGTAATTCAGTGTTGGCGTGAAATCATCCTATTACTTTGCGTTTGCGCCCGTACATGACCTCAAAAGTCGGGTTCAGGTAGCTTTTATCGAGAAAACCCATTTCCACACAGAGCTTTTTGGTATCAAGAAAATGCAGCTCAAAATAAGGATGGTATGTTTCAAACAGGAACAACGGCTGCCAGCAGGTCATCGTGTCCCAGGCCGAACCCTGGAAGGAGAACACGCCACGAACCAAATCGGCCTGATGCTCATACCAGGCCTGTTGCCAATTGAGGCGTGCGAAATATTCTTTGGCTTTGGTGCGGGTGAAGCTGTCACTTGGAAAAAGAAAAACCACCGCGCCATCGTCTACCAAGGCCGAAGCAATTTTTTCCGCCACTTTTTGCTGATCAGTTTCGTTGTGGATATAGTTATGGAACCAGATCGCGGTAATCAATTCGTATCTGCTTTCAGGCACATAGGTCAGGAAGTCGGCTTCCTGAAAGTGGATGTTTTTTAAGGCTGGGTTGCTTTTGGCTTTTCTGATCTGTTCCGGGGACGAATCCATGCCTGTCACGTTATTGGCATAGTCGGCGACCAGCAAGGTGTTGTCCCCGGCGCCACAGGCAATATCCAGCGCCCTTTCAAAGGGTTTGGAGCCGACAACCGCTTTGATGCCTTCCTTAAAACAGGCGGCGATAAAGGCGTAGTAACGGGCTGACAAGTCGTTGTTGGCTTTAAATTCGGCGTAATTTTCCCAAGTGTCGCTCATTTTTCTTTAGCTCTTTCATCGTTCCGATGCTTCCGCATCATGTAGCGTCAGAGAGCGGGAGATATTGGTAACTGAAATGTTACTTAATACCATATCTCTGCTTATCCCTGTTCACCCAATAATCAACCGCCAACTGATGGGCCTGTTGCTGGCTATCCGCCTTGCCTAACAGTTTAAGCACAATAGCTGCTGTGCCGATAATCGAAGCTTCGGCAAATTCATCCACCGCGCTGCCCTGCCAGATGTGCGCCAGTTGGCGTGGGTCAAGCTGTTCTGGTTTGATATGGCGGTGGGTGAATAAAGCGGGCCAGTTTTCGTCAGATAATTCACCGTTGTGGACGCTTTGCACCAGGCATTCCATATCGGGATTGCGTTCGGTTTCGCCGCCTTCACCTTTTAACACCGCTGTATGGGGCTGCTTTATCAATGCCGAGGCCAGTTGATGCACAGGGCGGTAACTGGGATGGAAGATGCCTTGAATGCTGTAGTCGGCATTAAACGGATTTAGCAAGCGCACCAGCGTATGTACCGGTGAACGCAAACCCATGATCGGGCGCAGCTCGATAATCTCATGCAGTTTCGGGCAGAAATGCTCCAGAGACAGATAGCTGAAATTATGCAGTTGCAGTTGCAGGCCGGCCTGTTCGACCGAGTCTGCATAATGCAAACCCAAATAGCCGAGCACTTCTTGCGTGTATAGCCTGCCCGCCGAATGGCCGCTGGAGCCGTGCATGAATACCTTGATGCCATTACCCGCCAATAACAGCGCCGATAACAGGAACCAGGGCAAATGACGGCGTTTTCCGGCATAAGATGACCAGTCCAGATCGACAGTAACTGCGTTCAGGACAGGGCCGGAACGCCACTGGCCAAAGGACTCACGCGCCGCCAGCACAAACCCCGCCAGCTCTTCCGGCGTTTCTTCCTTGACCCGCATCAACATTAAAAAAGCGCCCAATTGCACGGGTAATACTTCGTCCGCCAGAATCATTTTCATGGCCTGATAGGCTTCATCCTGCGTCAGCGGCCTGGAGCCTTTTTTGCCTTTGCCCAATATCCTGATGTAGCCTGCGAACGGATGTTCTTCGTAGGGTGTTTGTTCGTGGTGGGTTAAATTCATAAAGTCAACGTAACGTAATGATCGATTAATAAAGCGGCAAATAAAACGGTGATATAAATAATCGAGTAACCGAAAGTCTTCATCGCGGTTTTGTTATCTTTATGCCGCATCATCAATATTGCGAAATAAATAAAACCGAGACCCAGCGGCACTGCAACTGCAAGATAAATAAGGCCGCTCATCCCGGTCAGATAAGGCAGGATTGTTACAATCAACAACAGCACGGTATAAAGCAGAATCTGCAAGCGGGTAAAATCCGGCCCGTGGGTTACCGGTAACATCGGGATTTTAACCTTCGCGTATTCTTCCCGTCTGGCAATCGCCAAAGCCCAGAAGTGGGGCGGCGTCCAGACGAAAATAATCAGCATCAACAGCCAGGCATAAGGATGAATTTCTCCGGTCATTGCGCACCAGCCCAGCAACGGCGGCGTAGCGCCGAAAGCACCGCCGATGACAATATTCTGCGGCGAAGCCCTTTTCAGATAAACGGTATAAATAATCGCATAACCGAACAGCGACAAAAAAGTCAGGATAGCCGTTGCTATATTGACCATAAACACCAGCAACAGCATAGAACTGACGCCCAGTACCACAGCAAACCCGATTACATTAGCCGCCGTTAAATTACCCAAAGGCAACGGGCGGTTTTCGGTGCGGTGCATCAGCGCATCGGCTTTCCGGTCGATAAAGTGATTAATAGCAGCGGCTGAAGAAGCCGCCAGCGCAATGCCGACGGTACTGTAAACAAGCAGGTCTAAAGGCGGCATTCCGGGAACAGCCAGTAACATACCGACAACCGCGGTGAACAGCATTTCCGCAACAACGTTGGGTTTGCATAAAGTCAGGTAGTCTTTCCAGGGCAGTGCAGGGGATGAGCTAGGCATCGTGTAATCAATTCCGGCTTTGTAATGATGCTTCATAGAATACAGTGAAGCGTTGATTATTGAAATAGCGGGATGGGTTAACGAAATCCCGGATAAATCCAGTTTACGTTGAGTTTATTGAAGTATTTTCTTGTACTTCTTAACAGGTAGAGGTAAGTCTATTATCCAGCATTAGGCTGGTTATATCCTGCCTTGGAAAAGGATTTTGCCTGCACAGGTTTTTTCGCGTAGGCTTGATGATGAAAGCCGTTAGAGACGAAACAGAGGAATTTGCTTTATTTACCGGAAAGCCAGTTAATATGACGAATTCACAAGAAAACACATTAAAACCTTTGCCTTCGGCTGCAGTGTCCGATTCCGCTCAGAGATCGCCTGAGTCTTTAGAGAATAGGATTATAGATTATGCGGTGTTGGGACAACTGAAAGCCGATATTTCCGAAAGCCTGTTCCCTGAGTTACTGGCGCTTTTTTTAGAGCAAGGTACCGGCAGAGTTGAAAAAATCGAGCAAGCTATTGCTGAAAATAATTTTTTAACGCTGGAAAGCGAAATCCACTCATTTAAAAGTGAATCGGCAACATTTGGCGCAACCAGACTTGCAGAGCTTACGACCCAGATCAATGCGCTTTGTCATCAGGGCAAAAAAGAACAGGCCTTCGCTGCTGCAAAAGCCGTTAAAGAGCAGTGGCCCTTGGTTTATCAGGCCTTGCAAAAATGACGGCATTGCAATTTGATTATTTAAAATATTTTATGAGTGATTAAGCTATGGCAGCATCTTTTCCAGCAACGGTACTGCTTATTGAAGACAACCCCGCTTTGAGTCTGGTGTATCGGGACTATTTGCGACATGAAAAAATTAACTTGTGCCATGTCAGTGACGGTGCCAGTGCATTGACGTTTATAGATGAGCAGATCCCTGATGTGGTACTGCTGGACCTGAATCTGCCTGATATGGCCGGGATGGTAATCCTAAAGCATATCCATGAAAAAAACCTGCCTTGTACGGTTGTTATTATTACCGCATACGGAAATGTCGATGTGGCTGTTGATGCGATGCGCTACGGGGCCTTCGATTTTATTGAAAAGCCGTTCACGGCTAAGCGGCTTCTTGTGACGTTTCGTAACGCTTTAGATAAGCGATTATTACAGAATGAGGTTGACCAGCTTCGGCAGGATTTTCGCAGCGGTTATCATGGCTTTATCGGGGCTTCGCTGGCGATGCAATCGGTTTACCGGATTATCGACAGCGCTGCTCCCAGTAAAGCGACGGTATTTATTACCGGGGAAAGCGGAACCGGTAAAGAAGTTTGCGCGGAAGCCATACACAATCAAAGTCCTCGGCATAAAAAACCTTTTATCGCTTTGAACTGCGCAGCGATACCTCGCGATTTGATGGAAAGTGAAATTTTCGGCCATGTGAAAGGCGCATTTACCGGCGCTTCCGGTGAGCGTAAAGGAGCTGCGGCTCAGGCGGACGGAGGTACTTTATTCCTGGATGAGATCTGCGAACTGGACATTGATTTGCAATCGAAGCTACTGCGCTTTATCCAGACCGGAAAAATCCAGAAAGTCGGCGGTTCAACACCCGAAACAGTCGATCTGCGCTTTATTTGCGCCACCAACCGGAACCCTGCTGATGAAGTTGCTGCCGGACGGTTCAGGGAAGATCTTTTTTACCGCTTGCATGTCATTCCGATTCATTTGCCGCCGTTGCGGGAAAGAGAAGCCGATGTGCTGTTAATCGCCAACAAGTTTTTAAAGGATTACAGCGCCGAAGAAAACAAAACGTTTGTCGGGTTATCGCCGGAATGTGAAACCATTTTTACCCAATACCAATGGCCCGGCAATGTCCGCGAGTTACAGAATGTGATGCGTAACATCGTGGTTTTGAATAAAGGCACGTTGATACAAAAAGACATGTTGCCTAATAACCTTAAATCGGTATTGCCGGATGCACTTAAGGTTGTTAAAACGCCAGCACTTAAATCTGAGAAAGCCCTTGAGCAGGTTGAAATCCTGCCATTGTTGCAGGTGGAAAAGGAAGCAATAGAAAGAGCGATTCGTTATTGTAATGACAATATTCCCAATGCCGCTGCTTTGCTCGGCGTCAGTCCATCGACGATTTACCGCAAAATACAAAGCTGGCAAAGATCTTGACCTGGAGGATGTTAATTCGCGAGGATATTTGCTGATCGGAAGGTTTAGCAGATACGGTTATGGGGGACAGCTGTCCCCCATAATGAGTTAGTTAAAAATGATCAATCACTGCGGTAATTTTGTGATTGCTGATGTCAAGTTGTACTTCTTTAAAATCATCCAGCCAACGTGATTTAACCACGATGGTTTTTAGATAGGCAGGTACGTTTATCTTGCCCGAATATTGCCCTGAATCAGGGATGACTCTTGAATCCAAAAGCCGCAAGCCATCAACGCCGGCGCTGTAAAAAGTCAAGCCGGTGACATCGTGTGCCGGTGTGTTGACCTGGATGTCAACGCTGACGGTTTGCCGGGTGTTGTAGGCGAACGAGTCATCGACATAAAGATCGTTCATGTCAGCAGAAACCCGCATTGAAGCACAGCCTAACAATGCGAAGATAAAAACGGTACGTAAAATAGTATGATTTTTCATGAGTGGACTCCTTTATTTGCCCAGGTAAAGATAGTTCTTGTCGGTTGGATTTAGATACCAGGCTTGATTTTTTCCGCCTTTACTTTCTGCCCAAGGCTTGAATTGCCCATAACCGTTGGTAATGTCCTGTTTTTCAGCGGGATAAAGCCAGGTATCAGGAATATCCAAAGCCCAGGGTAAGTTTTCAGGTGAACTGTAGTAACTGTTTTGGCTAGGGTCTGATGCGTCATCCTGGGTGCCGAACAAACTGCTGTCAGCAAGGTCGGTTGGCGGCAGGTCAACCAAATGCGTTTCTTTGCCGCGTTGCGAACTGGCAAAAATAAACGGGTTATAAGGCGATTTGGTCAACGATGACTTGGGTTTAACAAAGCTGATATGGGCGACAAAACGTGGTGCAGGCAGAGCTTTGCATTGATTAAAGGTATTAAAGAAACTGCATGGGTAAGCCAAACCGGTTTTTGTAATCGCTTTGACGTCAGGCGTTATGATAAAAACAGCTTCTTTTTGCTGGTCTTCTACCGTTAATGGGGTTCCTGGCTGACTATCCCTGGTCAGGGTAGTAGCCGGCGAGCCGTCAGTATTTTTCAGCAAAATATCTTTTTTACTTACGCCCGGCAAATGTACACCAAAGCCGCGACTATAATCACCGCCACGCGCCGCCATTTCATAGATCAAATCAATGTCGGTGATTTGCCCGCTCGCATTCAGTGTTTCGATCGTGCGGTAATTGACCACCAGATCGTTAAGATCGTAATCGCCTTTTAACGGCCACTGATCCTCGAAGGCTAATTTTCCATAACCGGTTGCGCTGGGATAAAAACGTTGTGCCGAGCGGGCAGGGTCTTTAGGGAAGGCGTCCAGATAGTCTGGAATACCGTCGCCATCGGTATCGATCTTATTCAGGTCGGCAACAGGCGCAAGGTCATTCAATTGGCTTCTGTCTACCGCACTGAAAGGCGTAACGTGGATAGCGATGATGGCATCGTTAAAGTCATTGTCGCTGCCTTTGCCGGGAGTACGGTTAATGTCTTCAAGGCCAAGAATCAGCAGCTCATCTTGGGGGCTGGATAACAAGACGGTGTGAGCGCGATAATTGTTCAGGTCATCGACTTCAGGATTTAAGCGTTTGATGGTGCGGAATATAGAATCCTTCGGTTGGTTCGGGTTTACTTTATGCAATCCTGGTTTCCAGCCATCGGCAACTAGGGTAAAGCCAATTGCTTCGCCTGCTTTAAAATTACCTAAATTAATAGCATTACCGTATTTTAGTTGCGGTTCAGACACATTAGGAAAAATGATTTTGTCAGCCACCTGGTTTTGGTTAGGTAAATCTTCTGCCTTAAACTTGAAGAAAGCGAGTGCATTTTGATAGCCGGCACCTTCATGTACAAAAGCGACGGTAACTTTCGCATCTTTTACCAAAAAAATATTGGCACCCAGATCATCGGTCAGCAATTTTTCGGGGTTCTTATTGATATTCTGGCCTTCAGGAAGTTTTGCCAGTACTCGTGATAACAGGTTAGATGGCAGGCCGCTGTTGAAGTCGACCATTTTTTTAGGTACGCCAGTGTTGGCATCGTAGTCACTAAAATAATTCCAGTCATCTGCATTAACGGTCGCTGTCGATAATAAGCAGGCCGTAAGCAAAGATGCTCTCATTAGCGGTGGCTGTTTTGAAGTGCCAAAAAAGGTGTGTTGCATTACATTCATTGTGTTTCTCCTTGGAGAGTGTTGGACTGGTTTTGTTGTTTTATTTATAGCAACTACCTTGCCAACTTTTTTATTTTTTATTAAACAATGAGTTATGTGTTTTAAAGGAAAGAAACTCTTGGGGGATTTGCAAAATGCATTTGCAAATTGCATTTTGCGAAAACAGGAGGGGAAATAACCTGGTTTTTTGCAATAAGCTTAAATCGAGGGATTTTTGAATGCGGGCAGGCTGCGCTATTGCTTACAGCGATTTAAAAAATGAAGCTAAAATCCTGGCTGCAATACTGCATGGAAAAGCAAAAGTGAATTATTTTTCGTTGCTAATGCCATGCGGCACATGGCCTGTAGCGACATGCTGAGCGGCAGATTCGCAATGGCCTTTCTGGTCATCAAAAAATATATCGGCACCAAATGCTTTTAAAAACGGGCCTTTGGTCATGCCGCCGAGAAACAGCGCTTCGTCGATACGGATGCCCCAGGTCCTTAATGTTCTGACGACCCGTTCATGCGATGGGGCTGAGCGTGCGGTTACTAATGCGGTTCTGATCGGCGAGGATTGGGGATCAAACTGTTTCTGGATATAGTGTAAGGCGCTTAAGAACTCTTTAAAGGGGCCGCCGGGCAAAGGATTTTTTGCCTCGTGACGCTCATTTTCAGCAAAAACAGCCAGACCGCGCTGCTGATAAATGCGTTCCGAGGCATCCGAGAACAGCACCGAGTCGCCATCGAATGCGATGCGCAATTGCTCCGACGGGTTTTCCAGCGATGAGCCGGACAGGATCGTCGCAGCAGCAAAACCGGCATTCAGTGTCCGGGAGACATCATCGGCATTCGCTGATAAAAACAGATGTGCTGCAAATGCCGGAATATAACTATAAGGTGATGCTCCGCTGGTAAATGCCGCCCGGCTGATGTTCAAGCGATGATGAGCAATGGAATTAAAAATCCTCAAACCGGTATCGGCGCTATTCTGCGATAACAGGATGATTTCAACCAGCGGTTCGTCGGGGCAATGGTCATTGATTCCCAGGAATTTTTTTACCAGCGCAAAACCGTAACCGGGCGACAGTACTTCTTCTTCATGTTCTATCTGGTATCGACAAAAAGCTTCTTTACCTTGGCTTTCAAATATCGCATGGGATTCATCAAGATTAAACAAGGCTCTCGATGAGATGGCTACGACCAGTTTTTGTTTTTTCATAAACTATAACAATGCCGAAAGCATCAGGTTTTATTGTGCTTCCCGTTTTTCCACCGGCGTTTCCATATCTTCCCTGAGCACTTCAATCAAGGTTGTCAATTTGGAAACGTCGCCTTTCATATCAAAAACCAGAACGCTGATAGCGACTGTGGACATCAAGGAAAGAATGGCAATCACCAGTGCGATATAACAGATCACAGTGGCTGTTTTCGCTTTGTCCTGGTAATGGCGCGAGCGTTTTTTATACTGGTTATTAATGTCTTGTTGTTCCGCTTTGTATTGGTTAAGAGCGCTTATTGCCGCATTTATAGCGGCGGCTGAGTTATCAGCAGGCGGCTCTTCACTGATCGGCTCACGGGTTTCAAGCTCAGGAATTATCGCATCTATATGCAGATTGCTAGGGTGTTCAGGCGCTATTTCGGGAATTATTTCGATAGGTTTTGATACCGGTTCCTCTGGCTCAAAAAACGTTTCTTGCAATAGCGGTTGTTCAGTTTTTATATCAATTACGTTGACAGGTTCTGCAATTATTTCAGGCGCTATTTCTGGTTCGGGTTCAATTATATGCGTTCTGGCATGTTCAGGCTGCTTGGCAAGATAAGACGATATAAAAGTATCCACCTGGAAAACCGGTTCAGGGTTTGCTGCAGCAATTTCAGGTTTATGGGCATCAACAGGTTCTACAACAAAAGCGTCTGCTTGATGCTGTTCAGGTACTTCATGCGCAGTCAGGCCAATATCATCGGGCACAAACCTGTCGCGTTTGCCGGAGGATTCAAAGCCGGTATTAACAAGCAGCCTGTCGATAGCGTCTTCTTCATCCTGCAAATGGTTGAGCGGGGTAATGGTCAGCCCGGTATCATCGGGTATGACTTGTAAGTCAGCTAAAAGAAAATCATCTTCCTGAACATTGATGCCTGTGTAAAAACCGTTGCGCTTTTTTCTGGGTGTTCTGTTTGTAGAATGTGTCATAGTTGTATTCTTGGCTTGGATAAAGATAAGCGGTGTGTTGGATTAAGCCGCTTGGGCTAAAATTAAAGGACTTAAGCTATATACGCTGATAGGCATAGCAGGCGCAATTGCTGAATTACTACTACAATTTACGTTATGTATTTTCAGGATGATATTAAAACAATTTGCGCCAGTAAATAAGTTAATGTTCGTAAAGTTTCTCTTATTTAGTGCTAAACTTCCAAAAAAACCATTAAAAATAATATGCAGCTAATTATTACCGTTTTAGGAAGCAATGAGATTAATTTTATTGCAGAAATATTGCCCGCCGTACGCGACTGTAAATGCAATATTTTAGAAATAAGAACGTCTCGCTTGTCCCAGTCTGCCGCTGCCTACCTGCTTGTTCAGGGTAACTGGAATCAAATTGCCAAATTTGAGCACACCCTGGATGCCATTCAAAAGCGCCTGGAAATTAAAATTCACACCTTAAGACCCGACGGCAAAGAAAAAATAAAGGATTGCCTGCCTTATTCGCTGGAAACCATTTCCCTGGATAAGGATAACGTGATTGAGTCCATAACCTCTTTCCTGAATGATCGGGAAATAGAAATTGAGGAGATAACCGGCAGCTCGTATCAAGCCCCCTATATTCAAACATCGGTATTTTCAACCAAGTTTATTATCTTGATTCCCCCGCAACTGCACTTGTTGTCACTGCGCGAAGAGTTCCTGGATTTCTGCGATCAGTTAAACATAGATGCAATTCTTGAACCTATAAAACGCTAGGATAAAAATGACTCAGATCACAATTGGTAATTTAGTCTCCGATTTTGAAGTACCCTCCACCGGCGATAAAGCCGTCAAACTAACAGACTACCGTGGTAAATATGTGGTGCTGTATTTTTACCCGAAAGACAACACGCCCGGTTGCACACTGGAAGGCCAGGCTTTCCGGGACGGTATCGAAAAATTTACCGCTTTAAACGCGGTAATACTGGGTGTTTCGCGCGACACGGTTCGCGTTCATGAAGGTTTTAAATGCAAACAGGCGTTCCCTTTTGATTTGCTTTCCGACAGCGACGAAAAGTTGTGCACCCTGTTTGATGTTATCAAAATGAAAAATATGTACGGCAAGCAGGTCCAGGGTATCGAACGCAGCACTTTTCTGATTAATCCAGAGGGTATACTGGTCCGCGAATGGCGCAAAGTAAAGGTTAAAAACCATAGCGAAGAGATTTTACAGGTTTTAACAGAACTTACAGGAAGCTAAGTAGATGAATATTCAGACATCGCCTGATAAAAAGCTGTTTGTTTTAGATACCAATGTATTGATGCATGATCCGGCGGCGATCTTTCGTTTCCAGGAACATGATATTTTTATCCCGATGATTGTTCTGGAAGAACTCGATCACGGCAAAAAAGGTTTAACCGAAGTTGCGCGTAACGTAAGACAAGTTAGCCGCTTTCTGGATGAACTGATCCGCGATGCCGACCAGAAAACCCTCAACGACGGCCTGCCGCTGTCGCGCATAGAGCACGGCCCGAACGGCGAGGCTAACGACGGGGTAGGGCGCTTATATTTTCAAACCAGCGCGATGACGGCACTATTGCCGGAAAGCATGCCCGGCAACCTTGCCGATAATTCCATACTCAGCATCGTCCTGGCGCTTACCAAAGAATTGCCGGACGTTACCGTTATCCTGGTATCGAAAGACATCAATATGCGTATCAAGGCCGCGACGCTGACCTTGATTGCTGAAGACTACCATAACGACCAGACCCTGGATGATATTGACCTGCTCTACAGCGGTGCGACCGCTTTGGACAGGGACTTCTGGGATGAGCACGGCACCAAGATGGAATCCTGGCAGGAAAAAGACCGCACCTTTTACCGCCTGGAAGACCCGCTGGTTGCCGAATGGTACCCGAACCAGTATCTATATATCGAAGATGAATCCAATTTTGAAGCCATTGTCAGGCATGTTGAAGGCCACGTTGCAGTGCTTGAATTGGCGCGGGATTATCGTTCAAAACACAATAATATCTGGGGCATTACCGCCAAAAACCGCGAGCAGAACTTTGCCCTGAATGTCCTGCTCGACCCGGAAATTGATTTTGTGACCTTGCTCGGTACGGCTGGCACCGGCAAAACACTGATCGCGCTGGCAGCCGGGCTGGTGTTGACGCTGGAGAGAAAACTTTACAACGAAATCGTCATGACCCGCGAAACCGTGCCCATCGGCGAAGACATAGGCTTTCTGCCTGGCACCGAAGAAGAGAAAATGGCACCGTGGATGGGCGCGTTAATGGATAATCTTGAACTGCTGGGCAGCCGTTCCGGGCAGAACGAATGGGAGCAGGGCGCGACCAAAAACATCCTGATGAACCGGGTGAAAATCAGGTCGCTTAACTTTATGCGCGGACGCACTTTTCTTAATCGCTACCTGATTATCGATGAAGCGCAAAACCTGACCTCAAAACAAATGAAAACCCTGATAACCCGCGCCGGGCCAGGGACAAAAATTATCTGTATCGGTAATTTGTCGCAAATAGACACGCCCTACCTGACGGCGACCACCTCCGGCCTGACCTATGTCGTAGACCGTTTTAAAACCTGGCCGCACGGCGCACACATCACCTTACGGCGCGGCGAGCGTTCCCGCTTGGCGGATTATGCTTCGGATATTTTGTAACAGGTGTGTTTAGTCTTCAGTTGATGCTGTGTTGTATCACTGGGTGTCAACGATTGGTAATTACGTAGGCGGGCGCTAAGCAAACTGCCACTATATCAGAAAATTATGCAGAATTGCCCAACGGCGAATCATCCTTACGGGTTAATAGTAATCACAACTGGCAAAATACTGGATATAAACACCGATCAACATTTTGAGCAGTTGTTTGAAAAATATTTATCCCTACATCTTGTAAAACCACAAGTAACTAACCATAATGGTTAATAGTAAAGAAGGTTATCAACCCCATTATTCGCTAGATATAATTCGCCAAGCTGCACAGAAGGGTAGTTTTTGCTATGCAGGACGTAAAGTTAACTCTGATATTAGAAATCTTGGTTATACAGGCGACGATGTTAAACAATGTATATCTCAACTTGTTACAACTCAGTTTCAAAAGTCATTTCAGTTTGAAAATACAATCTATGATGTTTACATCTGTAATTATCAAAAAAATGATGATGCACGCATGGACAAAATTTACATAAAGTTACGCCTGCTTTCAAATGGCGAATTACGGGTAGGGATTGGTTCTTTTCATTTAGCATGAGTATCGAACATGAACAATTCATTATGTGCTGATTGTGGTGCAGAAACGCTGCAATCATGTAGCGAAATAGAACAATTTGATTATAAAGGCCATGCTTTAAAAGTAATCGTTGAATATTCTCTCTGCTCTCAGTGTGGTACAGAGGTAATTTTACCGGATCAAATTAAGTGTAACGATCGCCGAACGCGTGATGCATGGAGACAGGCCGATGGACTATTGAGTGGTACTGAAATTGTTGCTTTACGAAAACAATTGGGTCTAACACAACAGCAAGCCTCACAAATGTTTGGTGGTGGGGCTAATGCCTTTTCTAAATATGAGCGAGGGGAAGTTGTTCAAAGTGTCGCTATGGATAATTTGATGCGTTTAGCGCTGGAAATACAGCCCGTTGAGGTTGTGCAGTGGTTAATTAATCATGCCGGTTTAGTTATAAATAAACCAGCGGCAGGATATGACAAAGTCATTCCGTTTCGTACAAAACCTAAACGAGATAAAGTACCTTCGGCACCATCGTCAGTTAGCATCGATAATTTACAAGAAGCAAATTATGGATAAATCCCTGATTGCCGAAGCGTCAAAGAATTTACGGCTGAGTTCAATTAATCTCTATGAAGGAAATTTAAAGCGTTTTAGCGATTTATCTGGCATTGAAAATTTAGGACAGCAAACAAAATTAGGTATCAAAAGTGAAACGTTGAATAATTCAGGCGCAGAGCAAAAGAATCAAGTCTTTAGAGTTTACACTGACTTAGGTTTGAGAGTAGTTGAAATAGCAAGTAAAGATGAAGTCGAACCAAAACCAATATTCCAGATTGAAGCAATGTTTCAATTGGATTATGAATTAACGGGTGTTGTCGATACCATTGCATTAGAAGAGTTTGCCCGCTATAACGCGATACATAATATTTGGCCGTTTTGGCGACAATATGTTTTTAGTATAGCCAATCAAGCTGGTTTACCATGTCCTGAAGTACCATTGAATACTTCTTTGCAAAGCCTAGAAAATCTCGAACTTGTTCCGCATCAAGACCACACAGAAGTCTGAGCTAATCAATTGCAAGATTACGCCATTATTTAGAACCTAAAATTACAGTGGATCATAATTCCGTTGAGTGGGGTTGGTGTTTCGGCAGTCCCTTACCAAATGTTTTGGCTTGTCTAAAATAAAAAAGTTATTGAATGGCTAACAACTCCGTTCCAGCCTTGCATATTTCGGCCGCTTACATCATCATTTAAAGCCTCGCTCATATAATCCCTAAGCAAGCTATTAACCAATACTTGATATTTGATGTGTTTTTCACTCGCTTGTTTTTTCAAAAACAACAAAATATCGTCATCCAGCTATAGTGCAGTGCGGATTTTTTTAGGTTTGTAAAAATGTCCACGAATACCGTCGCTAAAATCATAATCGCCTTCCAGTTCGAAATCGTCAAATCTGGTGCGTTGTTCAACATCTTTCATAATTGCCCCTTTCTTTTTGATTAGCGTGTAATGCTGAAATGATTCGGATAATTTCTTCGCCATCATCGGTAAAAAATAGATTGGCGATAACGAAGATATGCCCTGTTTGGGTCGCGCCAATGGTTATCCATCGTTCTTCAAAATAACTAAACCTGTGATCAAACTTTGAAATTTGTAGAGGATCGTCAAAGATTTTTTGAGCCTCTTCAAAAGCAACACTATGCTTTTGTTGATTTAGCTGGTTTTTATTTTTATCCCATTCAAATTGCATGAGTTTTTCTTTGTAACTGATTGTTGAAAAGTATATCCCACTGAGTGGGATGGGATTGTTAGCCCATCCTGAACGTTTTGAGACACTTAATAACCAAATGAAAACGGTTACAGAACAGGCAAAAAAAACGGTTTCAGCCGATGGCTAACATATTGGCGAATAAAAGCGGCTGTGTCATTATTCAATTGTATAAAATAGCAAGGCAGCCTCTATGAGCCTGCGGAATACGCAAAGCTCCGATGTTCCCGTATGCTTTAAACTATTTCATTCAGACAACACACAATTGCGGAAAGCATAAAAATGCCATGATCAAACCCCAAGTAGGTCAGTCAGTCCCATTATTACCCGCTGTCGAATGGGTGCAGGGAGGTCCCATTAATTTTGATAACTTATTCGGCAGTGTTGTGCTTGTCGAAGTATTTCAGGTCAATTGTCCGGGCTGTTTTATTTATTCATTGCCGCAAGCGATAGATTTGCATCAACGCTACCAGTCTCGAGGTTTGGCTGTGATCGGCATAGCAACGGCATTTGAGGATTTTGATAAAAATACGCTGGAGAATTTGCAGCTTTTACTGCAAACAGGCGAAGTCGTCGGCGCGACACGACAGATCCTGACTGAATATGAGCAACTCATAGATGGTCGCTGGCCGTATCGTATTCCATTTCCCGTAGCGATGGACTACTTGCGTAAACAACAGGATAGACCTGCTGACAGCGAAATAAATGACTTTATTATCCGCCGGGTTCCTGATTTTCAACAACAACCTATGTCTATCCAACAGCAAATCCGCGAGCAGGTAAACCAGTATTTTCATAAACTGGCTTTTCGTGCTGAAACTTTTGAACTATTTGATTTGCAGGGAACGCCGTCTCAGCTTTTGGTGGACAGACAAGGCATATTAAGGACAAGCCGGTTTGGTCATTACCCGGAACTGGAAGCTGATATACAGGCGTTATTACGGGGATAAGCAGCTCTGTCACAGGAGTCAGCAAGTCCAGCCGAACGCTTTATTCATGCTGTCTTTCTCTTACAGGAAATCTTTATGCCTACTTCCCATATCTATGACACGTATGCAAAAACCGCTAAAGGTAGAATCATGCATTTTAATGTGGTGCTGGATGTGCAAGACCCGCAACAAGCGCTGGACTATGCCAAGGCATGGCTGCAAAGTATCGGCTTTGCCGACGCGATGGTGACTTCGGAGAACTGCTGTTTTTGCCACAGCCTTGACAAGCTGCCTGCTGATTTGCGGAAGCAGGTTGATGAGCGGGGTTACGGTATTTACAAGCTGGAAGGTTGTCCAAAATAATGCAAAATTCCTGGACTGAAAAAGCTATACTGAGCACATTAACAGCGGGTAATTAAAGAGCAAGCAATGAATCTGAATCTGCAAAAAACCAACGGTTATAGTGTGCTGTCCATTCAGGAGGAAAGGATAGATGCGCATAATTCGGGAGAATTGAAGGAAGTTATCCTGCGTCTGATAGAACAGGGTGAGGTCAATATTATTGTCCAGCTGGAGCGGGTGCGTTTTATTGACAGCTCAGGTCTGGGTGCTTTGCTGTCCGGCTATAAAAATGCGGCGGCAAAATCCGGCAAACTGGCTTTAGTCGGCTTGCAGCAGCAGGTGTTATCGATGTTTGAGTTAACCCGCTTAAATCGGGTTTTTGAGATTTATGCAGATTTAACTGAAGCTTTCGATACTGAATCCTAGGATTTGACTATGTGCAGCACTTCCGTTATTCAAGTAGAAGTTATCATCCCGACGCAGACCAAGTACCTGAATCTGATCGGCAGTATTGGTGAGCATATCGCCAAGGAGCTGGATAATTTTTCCGGTGACAAGGAGGCATTGGCTTATCATTTGAATCTGGTGTTAACAGAAGCAACTGCCAATGCCATCAAGCATGCCAATGACGATGTTGATTGCGATCCGGCTCAGCGCAAGACGGTGAGGATATCCATCCATATTCAGGACAATGAGCTGAATATCAAGGTTTATGACAGTGGCTTGGGCTTTGATCTGGATACTGTGCCCTTACCCGATTTCGATAACCCCAAAGAAGGCGGCATGGGTCTGTTTTTTATTCGGACTTTTATGGATTCTGTCACTTACACCCGTCAGGGTGATTGCAATGTGCTGGAAATCATAAAACATTTATAACAGGTGATCTGATTCTAAAGAACGCGTTTTAAAAGCTGCTACGCGGTTCGATTACTGCGTTGCGCGGTGCTCGAAATCCTCATGTACTCCAGTACACTCCGGTTTCTGCGCTCCGTGCGCCTTGCACTCGAACCACTCGCGACGCTTTTAAAACACGTTCTAAGGAACAATGGTCAAAAACCTGCCGCAGTGTGTTTTACCGCCCGAAGAGTGAGGCTCGCCCTTGAACGCTTACACAATAGAAGATAAACCGATTAGCCCCGCCTGGGATACATCATTCCAGCAGTTCGCAACAAGTGCTTTGGATGCGGAAACAGCCGGGCATTTGCTGCAAAAATACCACGCGGCGCTTTCGTCAGAGTATAAAACGCTGGTTTCGCCTCGTTATGCGCTGCAAGACGTGTTGCATCTTGAGCAGCTCACGGCAGCAGGCGGGCAATCGGTCAGTTTGGTACGTCCCTGTCAGGGCGTTGCTTATTACCGACTGCATTTTTACAGCCAGCAGGAACGTTACCTGGATGAATACATTCCGATTTTGGAAAATATGTATTTAAGGGTGATGGATCATGTGCAATTTATTGTAACTGTTGGTAATAACGGGCTTTTTATAAAAAGTTTTACGATAAAGCCAACAAAAACGGCTTGTCTCCCGCTCCCTGAATTAAGAAGCCGATTGCTGGAAACCATCCAGGCGGTAATGGCGGGTAAAGTAGAAAATGATGCGCTGAACAAGTTATGTGTTTTGACCGGAATATCCTGGCAAGCTATTGATATACTGAGGGCTTACCGGAATTATTATTTACAGCTCGGTCATCAAACCACCCGCGCCAGCGTTCATCATGCTTTAATCAATAATCCGCAGGTTGTGCTTTGCCTCGTTAATTACTTTGAGGCACGTTTTAAGCCAGATCCTGAATGGGATGATCCGATGATCCGGGAAGAGCAGGCTTTGTTTCCGGTACGTCTGCAATTGCTGGAAAGCATGGCAAGTGTTGCCGATATTAATGACGACCGCATTTTGCGTACGCTATTCAATCTGATTGATGCCACGATGCGCACTAATTTTTATCTGCGCTCTAATCTGTCAGATTATTTCATCGCTTTCAAAATCAACAGCATGGGCGTAATCGATATGCCCGCACCCAAGCCACAATTCGAGATTTACGTCCATGCGGTGGATATGGAAGGCATTCATTTGCGTGGCGGCAAAATTTCCCGCGGCGGTATTCGCTGGTCTGACCGTCCCGATGATTTCAGGACTGAAATTCTGGGTCTCATGCAAACCCAGATCAGCAAGAATGCGTTGATTATCCCGACCGGGGCCAAGGGCGGTTTTGTCGTAAAAAAGAACGGCTCCGCCCTTGACTTCAAAGCCGCAGGAAAAAAAGCCTATCTTACCCTGATGCACGGCTTGCTGGATTTAACCGATAATTACAGCAACGGCGAAGTCACCAAACTACAAAACATTGTCAGTTATGACGATCCCGATCCCTATCTGGTCGTTGCCGCCGATAAAGGCACCGCGCAATTTTCAGATATTGCCAACAGCGTTGCTGCCGAATACAAGTTCTGGCTGGATGATGCTTTTGCCAGCGGCGGCTCGCACGGTTATGACCATAAAGCCTTGGGGATAACAGCACGTGGAGCGTGGGAATGTGTAAAGCGGCATTTCCGGGAATTAGGCAAGAATATTCAGACTGAAGCTTTTACTGTCGTCGGAATCGGCAGCATGGACGGCGATGTGTTCGGCAACGGCATGTTGCTGTCGCCTTGTACCCGCTTATTGGCGGCATTCAGCGGACAGCATATTTTTATCGACCCGAATCCGCTTGATAGCGCTGCCGCCTTCAAGGAACGCAAGCGTTTGTTTGAACTGCCGGGATCAAGCTGGAATGACTATGACCGGGCGCTTATTTCCGAAGGCGGCGGCGTTTATGCCCGCACCGATAAAGACATATCGATTTCTCCCGAGCTCAGGCAGTGGTTAAACCTGCGCTATAAGTCGCTGGATGGCGAATCCCTGATCCGCTACCTGCTGACGGCATCGGTAGACTTGTTATGGCTGGGCGGCATAGGTACTTATGTCAAGGCCGGCACCGAAAAACACGAAGAGGTAGGCGACCGCAGCAATGATAACGTACGGGTAGATGCAAACAACCTGAACGCTGTTGTCGTCGGTGAAGGTGCGAATCTGGGCTTTACGCAAAAAGCGCGTATCGAATACGGCTTGCGCGGCGGACGCATTAACACCGATGCCGTCGATAATTCGGCAGGCGTCGATACGTCCGACCACGAAGTCAATTTGAAAATCCTGCTGACTGGCCTACATAAGAAAAAGCTGATTGCGGACTACCAGCCTTTATTTATCGACATGACAGATGAGGTCTGCAAGCTGGTCTTGGCCAATAATTATGCCCAAAGTCTTTGCCTGTCACTGGAACAGCGGCGCAGTACCGGAAATGCTACCGGTTTTCTGCAACTGGCTGAGCGTCTGGAAGCGAGCGGCTTTCTGGATCGGTCCGTGGAAAAATTTCCACAAAATAAAGTCATACTGTCCCGGTCAGGGCAGACGCTGACCCGCCCCGAGCTTGCCGTGCTGATGGCGGCAAGCAAAATGTACCTGACCCAGCAAATACAAAATCAGGCAGTCTTGTTGCATGATGATTGCTGCGATTGTTACCTGCAGGCTTATTTTCCCCATCAACTCAGCGAAGCCTTTAAAGATCATTTTTCCGCCCACCCGCTGGCAGCCGAAATCAAGGCAACCGTGGTTAGCAATAAAATCATCAATCAGGCCGGATGCGGTTTTTTAAGCCAGGATGTTGAAGGGGATAACACCAGCATAATCGATCAGGTCAGTTGTTATCTCACCTTTGACAGTGTTTTCCAGGGCAACAGCTTGCGGCAGGCGATTTATGCGCTGGACAATCACATCGCGGCGGATAAGCAATATCAGTTATTGCTGCATCTGGAAAATACTCTGGCAGTTATTTGTCGCTGGGTTTTATTGCATGACCAAAAAATTCGTCCTGATGTCCAAACTATAAACAGTTACCGCGCTTATTTAAGCGATTATGAAAGCTATTTCACAGGACAGGACAGCATTCATTATCAACAGCAGCTCGAATCCTATCTGCAAGACGGCATTCCCAGCAAGCTTGCACAAAGCATAGTGTTCATCGGCAGCCTGAATGATTTTCCATTGTTGGTTGCATTGACCCGCGAAACCTCGCAAGACTTTGTCACACTCCTTAAACTGTTCAATGAAACCAGACATTATCTGGGCTTAGCTAAACTCCATGAGCTGCTGGCTAAAACAACCAGCGATAATTATTGGGAACGGAAAGTATCGGCCGATATGCAGGAAGACATTAAACAGGTAACAGTGCTTGTGATTAAAAATATCCTGTCAAGTAAAGCCCCAAACTGCGCCGGGTATTTTGATTTGCCCGCTGAAAAACAGAAGTTCCATCGCTATCAGCGTATTTACCAGGAAATCACCAATGGCTTACCGCTAAATTTATTGCCTTATATTGCTTTAACAAAAGAGCTGTGGAAATTGGTTGATCACGGCTTGTAACCCTGTTTCTGGAAACTGTTGCACCTAATCTTCCCAATAATTTGCTGAACATTTCCTTGTTTAAGTAAGTAACCAAAAGACTTTTAACAAAATGAAAATATTTGCACCCTCCTTATTGACCACGAAGGGCACGAAGAACACGAAGTTAATTATTTTTCTTCGTGTTCTTCGTGGTGAGTGAAAAATGTTAAAAGACTTTTGAATGGCTACTAATTGCTTGCTTTGAGCTGAATAACTGCCGATTTAATGGAACAGAGTCGGGTTATTAACTATAGTATTCCTCTGCGGCTATTTTAAATGGCTTAAGATAATTACGAAGAGGAAACTTATGCTGAAAAAAACTTTACGCAGGCTACTAACATTACTCTACAGGATTGAAATAACCGGCCAGGACAACTACCAAAAAGCTGGCGACCGGGTATTGATTATAGCCAATCACACGTCCTTTCTGGACCCTTTGCTGTTATGGGTGTTTTTACCTGATGACATCACTTTTGCCATCAACACCCAGATTTCCCGGCGCTGGTGGTTACAACCTTTTCTAGGTTTATCGCGGGTATTCCCGATGGATCCCACGCATCCTTTATCCCTGAAAGATTTGGTCCATCATCTGCAAAACGATACCAAGACCGTTATTTTTCCTGAAGGCCGCATTACCGTTACCGGGTCATTAATGAAAATTTATGACGGCACCGGCATGGTCGCCGACAAATCCGGGGCCAATATCCTGCCGATACGCATAAACGGCGGTCAATACACGCATTTTTCCAGGTTACAGAATATTGTCCGGTTACGGTTATTTCCCAAAATCACCATTCACATCCTGCCCCACACGCACATTACCGCCCATAAAGAGCTTAGCGGCAAAATCCGCCGTAAATACAGCGGCCACATTTTAGCGGACATCATGACCGACATGATGTTCAGCACCAGCCATTACCGGCAAAGCATTTTTTCCAGCCTGCTTGAAGCGCGGCAAATACACGGCGGCAGGCATACCGTTGCCGAAGACCTGGAGCGAGTTCCGTTATCGTACAACACCCTGATTACCCGCAGCATCGCTATCGGCAACGCCCTAAAGAAAATCACCGCAAGCGGTGAAAATGTCGGCATTTTTCTGCCCAACTCCACTAAAACATTATGCGTGGTGCTGGGATTGCAATTTCATCGTCGCGTACCCGCTATGCTCAATTATTCGACCGGTTCTGCAGGGATGGTTTCAGCCTGTCAAACGGCATTGGTTAAAACCGTCCTGACTTCGCGCCGATTTTTAGAGCTGGGGAAATTAACCGAAGAAGCCGAGCATACCGCCCAGCATGTCAATCTGGTGTACCTGGAAGATATAGCAGAGCAAATCACCCGCGGTGATAAATTTACCGCATTAATACAAGGCGCAACCGCTCACTACTGGTATGGATGCACCCCACATAAACCTGACAGCCCGGCTGTCGTGTTATTTACCTCAGGTTCAGAAGGCGCGCCCAAAGGCGTAGTGTTGTCGCACGCCAATATTCTTGCCAACCATAAGCAGATTGACGCACGTATTAATTTTAACGCACAGGATATAGTGCTTAACTTCTTACCCATGTTTCATTCTTTCGGTTTTACCGTCGGAACCTTGTTACCGATCCTCAACGGCATGACCACATTTTTTTATCCGACACCGCTGCATTACACGGTAATTCCTGAAATTGCCTACGAAATCAACGCGACTATCCTGTTCGGCACTAATACCTTTTTAGCGGCTTACGGCAAGAAAGCCCATGCTTATGACTTTTATTCCATGCGTTATGTCGTGGCAGGCGCGGAAAAACTCCAGGAAACCACACGTCAGCTTTGGGCTGATAAATTCGGCATCCGCATCCTGGAAGGCTACGGCGTCACCGAAACAGCACCGGTTACTTCGGTAAATACCCCAATGGACTATAAAGCCGGAACGGTCGGGCGGTTTATGCCGGACATGCAATACAAACTGGAAACTATCGAAGGCATAAATGATGGCGGCAAGCTGCATGTCAGCGGCCCCAATATCATGCTGGGCTATTTACTGCCCGACCAGCCCGGCAAGTTAGTACCGGCTGAATCTATTTACGGCAAAGGCTGGCATGATACCGGCGACATTGTGCATGTCGACGATGACGGCTTTATCAGCATACGCGGGCGCAGCAAGCGCTTCGCGAAAATCGGCGGCGAAATGGTTTCCCTGGCAGTGGTGGAAACAAACGCGCTTAAAGCCTGGCCGGATGCACACCATGCCGCCATCAGCCTGCCCGACCCTAAAAAAGGCGAGCAGATTATTCTGGTTACCACCCAAAAACAGGCCAAACTCAGTGAACTGGCAAGCGCATTGACCGGCATTGCCGCCATCAGCTTACCCAAGAAAATCCTGATTGTTGATGCCATCCCGGTTATGGCAACGGGAAAAACCAACTATCCGGCACTGACCCAACTGGTGGCGGGGGAAGTGGGGATAGGCTGACGGTGCGAGAAGTCACCCTGCCCTCGGCACGTTGACAGCTCTGATAAACAAGACTAATTTGACAGCCCGAAACCTGCTTAATTTGGGATAACAACATTATGGTTATGATAACTTCTGATACCCAAGAAGCCGTTATTAAGCTAAAAGCCGTTGGCGTATCCCAGGAACATGCAGATGCTTTTATTCGTGCCATTGTTGAATCTCAAGATAAGCTGCTAACAAAAACTGACCTTGAAATAGTTTTATCACCCATCAAAACTGACTTGGCAGTGCTTAAGGCGGATTCAACCACGATCAAATGGATGATGGGCGTATTGATTGCCGGAGTCATGTCTATTGTTATTAAAACGTTTTTCTAAGGATAGTTGTCAATCTCATAAGAACAGTTTTTCAAGCCGATAGGGCATGCTCCACAGAGTTTCTCATAAGTTTTAATGATAATGGCAGCGCTAAAACGTTCGGGATGGGTTTGCAAACCCCATCCCGCTGGAAAATAAATTGATATTCATCAATTCGATATTTGCTCTTGTTCAATTAGCGATGGCGAACGCAAAAAACAAAGCTCAAAGTTAACGAATACAAGGTATTATCAACCTTATGAGTCCAACCATATTTCGTGAACGAGGTTATCGGTTTTACTTCTTTTCCCGCGAAGAGTCGCGGATGCATGTTCATGTCCACCACTCTGATGGTGAAGCAAAGTTCTGGCTTAAACCCGCTATCGAACTTGCCCAAAATTTTGGGTTATCTTTGCAAGAATTGAGAGAGGGGAAGGCTTGGTTAGACTACACGAACAGGAGATTCAAAATGCTTGGCTCAAACATTTCCCAAGTTGAAGTATTAGGCGCTTCAAAACATGGTTTCTGGCTTCTTCTCGATGAAGAAGATGAGCTATTTGTTCCGTTCGCGGCATTTCCCTGGTTTCTTAAGGCATCAGTAGAGCAGTTGTTTCATGTTGAGCGCCCGCAGCCTCACCACCTTTATTGGCCTGACCTGGACATTGACTTGCATGTCGAGTCAATTCGCCACCCAGAGCCGTTTCCTTTAGTTTCACAGGTAATAAGTTAATCGTCTATAACTTTCCTGCTTCACTTAGATAAGCTATCTTGCTTAAATTTATGGCAAAAATAAAAAATATTATTTTCGATTTGGGCGGCGTGGTTATTAACCTGGATATTCCACGCACTATCCACGAATTTGAAAAACTGGGCATAGCAGAATTTGGCGAAGTCTTCAGTCAGCTATCCCAGACACCTCTATTCGACCAGTTTGATAAAGGCCTGATTTCCGAGGCTGATTTTTTCCACAGCATTAAAGCGCAATTTGATTTAAGGCATCCTGTCCACGAGCTGGAGCGGGCCTGGAACGCGATGCTGCTGGATTTTCCTGCTCATCGCCTGGAGCAGTTACTGGTTTACAAGCAGCGCTACAATACTTTTTTATTAAGCAATACTAACGCTACACATATTCGTTCGTTTGAGAAAACCTTGTCGGATAACCATTCGGTTGACAACCTGAAACCGTTTTTTCATAAGGTTTATTATTCTTGCGAAATAAACTTGCGCAAACCGGATAAGGAAATATTTGAGTTTGTTCTGGACGAAAACAGCTTAAAGCCGGAAGAGACTTTATTTATTGATGACACTATCATGCATGTACGAGCGGCTCAAAGTACAGGTATCAATGCCGTGCATTTGCCTAAAGGTGAAGAGTTTAAATATCTGTTGGATGTTATTCTCGATTGATTGTGTAATCTTTTGTAGGGTACGCATCGCGTACCTTTCAGAACTGCAATAAAATCAATGTAAAAGGTACGCGATGCGTACCCTACAAAAAACCGAAAATTTAACCGCTTGAAGCCTATGCGAGCCATTGAAATTAAAGACCAATGTTTAAGCATCACTGAACGGGGCATCCCCGTGCCGTCAGAAGGTCAAGTATTGGTTAAAGTGGTCGCCAGTGGCGTTAATCGGCCTGATATCATGCAGCGTAAGGGATTATATCCGCCTCCTCCTGGTGTGTCCGATATTCCCGGCCTGGAAATCGCCGGAACAGTTGCTGCTTTAGGGAAAGGTGTCAGCCAGCTAAAAACAGGCGATTCTGTCTGTGCTTTAGTCACAGGTGGCGGTTATGCGGAATATTGCCTTGCCTCTGCATCGCTTTGCTTGCCGATACCTGAAGGTTTATCTTTTGTTCAGGCGGCGGCATTGCCTGAAACGTTTTTTACGGTCTGGAGCAATGTCTTCGACCGTGCGCAGTTATCGGCAAATGAAACGCTATTGGTACACGGCGGTTCTAGCGGCATAGGCACGACAGCAATACAACTGGCCAGGGCTTTTAATGCCCGGGTAATTGTCACGGCGGGTTCGGATGCTAAATGTGAATTTTGCCTCGCGCTTGGCGCAGATGTCGCCATTAACTATAAAGAACGGGACTTTGTTGATGCTGTCAATGAGTTCACTGGTCAGAAAGGTGCTGATGTCATACTCGATATAATTGGCGGTGATTATTTACCGCGCAATTTAAAATGTATGGCCTTCGATGCCCGATTAGTACAGATAGCATTACAAAATGGCGTTAAAGCAGAAATCAATCTGTTGCCTTTGATGCTCAAGCGCCTTACCTTAACCGGTTCTACCTTACGCGCTAGGGACGACGTTTTTAAAGCCGCTATTGCTGGCAAGTTGTTAACTAAAGTGTGGCCTTTATTAGCCAGCGGACAGATTAAACCGGTTATCCATTCTACCTTTGCCCTTAGCGATGCCGCAAAAGCCCATGAACTGATGGAAAGCAGCCAGCATATCGGCAAAATAATCCTGGAGATATAACATCATGACTTACAACACTCTTATTTCTGCAACCGTACTCAAGCAAAATCTTGAAAATCCCGATTGGGTGGTGGTTGATTGCCGCTTTTCCTTAGCCGACGAAAACGTGGGTAGCTATTCCTATCGCCACGGACACATTAAAAATGCCCGTTACGCGCATTTGAATAATGATTTGTCGTCGGCTATTACTGATTTTACCGGACGTCATCCCTTGCCCGACTTCAGGGTTCTGGCGAAAAAACTGGGTGTCTGGGGGATTAGCAATAAGAGTCAGGTTGTTGTGTATGATGATGCAGGCGGCGCATTTGCGGGTCGGTTGTGGTGGTTATTACGCTGTCTGGGTCATGACAAGGTTGCCGTACTGGATGGTGGCATCAAACATTGGCAAAGACTTGGCTTTCCTGTCGCGACGGTCTTGCCTGCTATCAAATCCGCAACGTTTCGGCCTTATTTGAACAGCAACAATTGGCTTAGCGCATCACAAGTCCAGGACAGCTTGGCCCGACGTTCGATATGCCTGATTGATGCCCGAACACCGGAACGCTATCGCGGCGAACAGGAACCTATTGACCCGATTGCCGGACATATCCCCCACGCATTAAACAGGCCCTTTCAATTGAATCTCGACAGTCAGGGGCTGTTTTTATCTCCCAGCCAGCTCCATGCCCAATTTAAACAACTTATCGGTGCTACCGCGCCTGGGCAGGTTGTTCATAATTGCGGCTCCGGTGTTACGGCTTGCCATAATTTATTGGCGATGGAATATGCGGGACTAACCGGTTCCAGACTGTATGCCGGGTCATGGAGCGAATGGATACGGGATAAAAACCGGCCGGTTGCAAGCGTTTGAGCTTTATATTGACCTAGCCACGAATGGGAAAAAGCACAGATCTAAATGTTGCTCTTAAGACACACTTAAGACTTCTCAAGTTAAAATCACCCCAGACTGAAAAATAACCTTCACACTAAAGTAAAACGTCTTGCTTTAGAACTACAAGGCAAAGAACCTAACGCAGTTGTTGATATAGCTATGGTTTTTTGTATTTACAGTGGCTGTTAATTTAGATAGCCAATTGATTTTAATGAGATATTTCCTATGAACAAGATCGTATTAGCAGTTTCAATTACTGTAATATGCAGTTTTTTTACCGATCTGATGTCGACAGCTGAAGCTTCAGTGCATCACAAAAGACATGCGCATCACGGAAAAAGCCATTCCAGACATCATAAAGAATTATCCGGCAATGACCAACGCAGTCTGGTTTCCTGGTACGGACATGAGTTCCACGGTAAAAGAACTGCCAGCGGTGAGAGATATGATATGTATGCGATGACCGCTGCACATAGGTCGCTACCGCTGTCCTCTTACGCTGAAGTGACCAACCTGAAAAACAATCGCAGTGTTATTGTCCGTATCAATGACAGAGGACCGTTTCACGGCAGGAGAGTGATGGACTTATCCTATTCCGCCGCAAAAGAGCTGGGTATTAGAGGTATGGGTTCGGTAAAGATAACGCCGTTGGGAAGTAACGGTCAGACAATATCAGAACTGATTAACCGTAATAAAGCAGACAAGAATGGTTAAAGCTCAGACATCATTGATGTTTTGATAGATATCGCTGCTTCCATCCATGTTGCCTGTCTCGTTATACAAAAGCGGTCGTCCCTTATTAAGCATGCTTCCGCCTGCCACCATACAAATCGCAAGTTTATGATCGCCGGCTTCGGCTATATGGCTTAAGCGACAATCAAAATAAGCCAGGCTTGTCGACAACACCGGCGCAACTGTTGAACCTTTCTGCCACTGAAAAGCCGCCATTTTATCCACGCCTGAGCGCCCAAAATGCTCGGCGATGGCATATTGCTCTTGTCCCAGCACATTAACCGTGCAAACACCACTGGCTTGCAAGAGCTGATACGAATAATGTTCTGGGTTGATACTAATCGCCAGCAAAGGCGGGTTAAACGATACCTGCATCACCCATGCCGCAGTAAACGCGTTTTGCTTTTGTCCGTCACTCACAGCGATAACATAAACGCCGTGACTGATTTGTTTAAATAAGCCTTCAAGATTTTCTATCATCTGCATTTACCAGTTTGATGCGCATGGATAAATCGACCGCCTTTACATGTTTGGTCAATGCGCCGATGGAAATATAATCAACGCCTGTTTCAGCGATTGTTCGTATATTCTCAAGGCCAATGTTGCCCGAAGCTTCAAGTTCTATTTCTCCGGAATTCAGTTTTACTGCTGCGCTTAAATCGGCAAGATTAAAATTATCCAGCATGATCCGGTCAGGTTTGGCCGCGATAGCTTCAATTAACTCCGGTATCGATTCAACTTCCACCTCGACTGCAACAGCGCTTTGCTGTCTGGCGATTGTTACCGCGTTGGCGATAGAGCCTGCCGCAATAATATGGTTTTCCTTGATTAATACACCATCATACAGGCCGATTCTGTGGTTGTAACAACCGCCGCAAGTTACTGCATATTTTTGCGCATTCCTCAGGCCGGGGATGGTTTTGCGGGTATCAAGAACCTTGCACTCTGTGCCCGCAACAGCATCCGCATATTGTCTGGCAACAGTTGCTGTTGCTGATAATGTTTGTAACAGGTTTAATGCAGTACGCTCGCCCGTCAATAAGGCTCTGGCTGAGCCGCTGAGCCTGCATAGTAATGTACTTTCATTAACTGCCGTACCTTCGGTTACCAGCCAGTTGATAGTTATCGAACTATCCAGGGTTTTAAATACCGCCTCAAACCAGGCCTGACCACAGAGAACCATTGCATCTCTGGTGATTACTTCGGCTTCAGCGTGGAGCGTATCAGGGATGATTTCGGCGGTTATATCGCCTGAACCAATGTCTTCTTCAAGAAAGTTTTTTATATCTAAGGATGTTAATGAATTTGTCATATTTTGAGGGCAGCGGCTCTGATGGGCGCTATTGATGGGTGACCGGAGTTTGGACGAAGTGTTTGGGCTAATGAGTCAGAAACACTTGCACTAGTGTTATGAAGGAAAATTATAAAAACAAAAGCCTGACGATTCTTTTTTAAGCTTTAACTCTAGTGATTTTTAGAACAACGCTCAGCTCTTTCAAACGTCGCATAATCTTGGCTAAATGTACACGATCTTTAACAGTAAGGGTGATTAAATCGACGCTAACGCGGTCATCCTGATCGACAACAGTAACATTTTCAATATTTGAATCCAGTTCTGAAATTGTTGAGGCAATGGTTGCCAACGATCCGCGTTGGTTAAGTATTTCCAAGCGAATATCCGTGGCGAATTCGCCCGCGACATCCTGACTCCATTCAACATCCAGCCAACTGGTTTGCTTTTTCCTGGCAATAGTACGGTTCCGGCAAGCATGGTGATGAACAACGATACCTTTACCCGGATTAAAGAAACCGATAATAGAATCACCTGGAATGGGTCTGCAACATTTGGCCAGAGTAATCACTATGCCTTCCGTGCCTTTGATAATCAGCGGTGTTTTTTGGGCCTGTTCGCTGTCGTCCAGTTTGATGTTGGCATTAATATCGTCCTGGACAATGCGCTTCGCAATTAAAAACGGCATTTTATTACCCAAGCCAATGTCTTCAAGCAAACCATCCAGCGATTGCATGGAAGTGACTTTCAGTAATTCCTGAATTCGTGATTCTTCGACATTGTCCAAATGCACGTTCATGTTCTGCAACTCTTTTTCCAGTAAGCGCCGACCTAAACTGATCGCTTCCTGCTGTTTGAAATGTTTCAGGTAATTGCGGATACTGGAGCGGGCTTTGGCAGTAATGACATAATTGAGCCAAAGCGGGTTAGGACGCGCCCAAACAGCAGTGATCACTTCGACGGTGACACCGTTTTCGAGTTTGGTTTGCAAGGGGACGAGCTGTTTATCGACTCTTGCCGATACGCAAGCATTACCAATATCGGTATGCACGGCATAAGCAAAGTCGACAATTGTCGCTCCACGAGGCATTTTAATAATCCTGCCTTTAGGGGTGAATACAAAAACTTCCTGCGGGAATAAATCAATTTTTAAGTTATCAATAAACTCCAGCGAGTCTCCCGCCGATTTCTGAATTTCCAGCAAATCCCGCAGCCACTCGTTGGCACGGGCCTGAAATTTCTCGGTTTTATCATCTTCGGACTTATACAGCCAGTGTGCAGCAATGCCCGATTCCGCCATACGGTGCATGTCATGGGTTCTTATCTGGATCTCTATCGGGATGCCATCACCATAAGGGCCGATGAGTATGGTGTGCAAGGATTGATAGCCATTGGCTTTAGGTAGGGCGATATAGTCTTTAAAGCGACCGGGTATAGGCTTGTACAGGTTGTGAATGACACCCAAGACGCGGTAACAGGTGTCAACATTTTCACAGAATATGCGGAAAGCATAAACATCGGAAACGGCATCCAAGGAAACTTTTTTATGAAGCATTTTCTGATAAATGCTGTAAAGATTTTTTTCCCGTCCTGAAACTTCACACGGTAGATTAGCCTGATCCAGGCGGTTTTTTATCGCTTTTTCAATGTCATGGACAATTTCCTTGCGATTGCCGCTGGTTTTTTTGATGGCATTTTTTAATATGGCATGGCGACGCGGGTACATCGCCTCAAAACTTAGTGTTTCCAGTTTATGGCGGATATTATTCATGCCCAGCCGATTGGCAATCGGGGCGTAAATATCCAGCGTTTCGCGAGCGATGCGGCGCTTTTTTTCCGGGCTCATGATGTCCAGTGTCTGCATGTTGTGCAGTCTGTCTGCCAATTTGACCATGATAACGCGCAAATCCTTGCCCATAGCCAAAAACATTTTACGGACATTCTCCGCTTGCGTTTCGGCTTTTGATTTACTATTAATCTTGCTTAATTTGGTAACACCGTCGACCAGTTCTGCAACTTCCGAGCTGAACTGGTTAGCCAGTTCCTTTTTACTGACCAGCGTATCTTCAATCACATCGTGCAGGATAGCTGCCATAATGCCGCTGGCATCCATGCGCATTTCAGCAAGGGTAATCGCAACCGCAACCGGATGGCAGATATAGTCTTCGCCGGTTTTACGCACTTGGCCTGCATGTGCTGCCGCACCAAATTCGTAGGCGCGGATACAATCATTGACCTGATTTTGATCGAGATAAGCAGACAAAGCTGAACGTAACCGCAGAACCAGCTTGTCCTGCGGGCGTTCCAGTTCGACTTTGTCGGCTACCTCTTCCATAGCTCTAGTTGTTAGAACAAGGGATTGTAATCATGAGTTTCACCTACACGATGCAATAAGTTAATGTTCTCGGTCGTAACATGACCCGCTGCAATTTCGCGCAAAGCGACAACGGTGTCTTTATCTTTGCCACGCACCACAAATTCAGTCGCACCGTGACTCAACTGACGCGCTCTTGCGCCTGCCAGTAATACCAGTTTGAAACGGTTTTCTACATGTTCCAAACAATCTTCGATAGTAACTCTAGCCATTTTAAATCCTGATAAATTAAACAATTGCAAGATACACGGTGCAAACCCTAAATGCTTATTTAGGACCTGCACCGTGGAGCTTGGTTCATTATATGGATAATGAACCGGTTAAACTACTATTCTCTTGATTTTAATATGGCGACTGCTGGCAGTTCCTTGCCTTCAAGGAATTCAAGGAATGCGCCACCACCTGTTGATGTATATGAAACCTGATCGTTAATATGATACTTGTCGATAGCTGCCAAAGTATCGCCGCCACCGGCAATTGAAAACGCATCGCTTTCGGCTATGGCGGTTGCCAATGTTTCTGTACCGTGGCTAAATTGTTCAATTTCAAATACGCCTACCGGTCCGTTCCAGACAATCGTACCGGCAGATTTTATTATTTCTGCATATTGTTTTGCGGTATCCGGACCGATGTCCAGAATCAGGTCGTCCGCCTCTACATCGGCAACTTTTTTTACGGTAGCTGTGGCGGTTTCCGAGAATTCTTTAGCACACACCACATCAACCGGGATAGGGATGTCTGAGCCTGCCTTTTTAGCGGCGTCAATCAAACGTTTTGATTCTTCAATCAAGTCGGGTTCATACAGCGATTTGCCTACTGAGAAACCGGAGGCGGCAATAAAAGTGTTGGCAATACCGCCACCGACGATTAATTGATCCACTTTTTCCGACAAAGATTTTAATATCGTTAATTTGGTAGATACTTTAGAACCACCGACAATCGCGACCAGCGGTTTAGCAGGTGTTTCCAAAGCCTTGCCTAACGCATCCAGTTCATTGGCTAGTAAAGGACCAGCACATGCAATCGGTGCAAACTTTGCGACGCTATGCGTTGATGCTTGAGCTCTGTGCGCGGTTCCGAAGGCGTCCATTACAAAAACATCACACAACTTAGCCATTTTTTGGCCCAGTTCATCGCTGTTCTTCTCTTCACCAAGGTTAAAACGCACGTTTTCACACAATACGACTTCGCCCGGCGCTATTGCAAAGCCGTCCAGCCAGTCTTTAACTAATCTGACCGGCTTGCCCAATAATTCGGACAAGCGCTCGGCAACCGGTTTTAATGACGACTCTTCGTCATAATGGCCTTCAACAGGACGGCCAAGATGGGATAAGAGAATAACGGCAGCGCCAGCTGCCAGGGCTATTTCAATAGTCGGCAAGCTGGCTTTAATACGAAGATCGCTGCTCACTTTGCCGTTTTTTATTGGGACATTAAGGTCTTGGCGAATCAGTACCCGCTTACCTGATAAATCCAGGTCAACCATTCTTTTAATCGACATATTTTTACTCTCTCAGTTAGTGTGTATTAAATTGTTAACCTTGCTTCCATTTGATGGAACAACCCATACTCGGAATCTGCTCCTCTGGGCCGCGCCCTGTTTCGGCAATCTGTTTCATTGCTTCAAATAAATCACGGCGGGTATCATCGGGCGCTGTTTCCTTGCGGCTGGCGTCAAGCCGACCTCTGTATTGCAATTCGAAATCCGCATTATAGCCAAAAAAATCCGGTGTGCAGACTGCGCCATAGGCTCTGGCTACCTGTTGTGTTTCATCAAACAGATAAGGAAAACTGTAAGCGCTGCTTTCTGCTATCAGCTTCATATTGCTGAATGAATCCGCCGGATATTCAACGGTATCGTTAGACATGATTGCTACGGACTTGATGCCCAAATGCCTCAGTTCGCGGGTATCTCTGATGATCCTGTCATGCACGGCCTTGACATAGGGACAATGGTTACAGATGAACATGACTAATAAGCCTTTTTCACCCATACATTCCTGCAGTGACCATGTCCGTCCATCAACGCCGGGCAATTCGAAATCGGGTGCTATTGTGCCAAATTCACAGATTGGTGTTTCTAATAAAACCATTTTTGTTCCTCCTGATATGCAGTTTACAGACACTTCTTATAGCAATCTGTGCATCGACGGCTACGGGTATCTAAAAACACAAGTGTTTATTATTGTTATGATTGTATTTGTAATGCTTTTAAACCATCTTAAATTAAGGCTAACTCTGCTTAAAATATAGAAAATTTAAAGTACAAAACTTATTTTAACTTAAAAAAGCGCTGTAAAGTGGAAAGAGAAAAGAAAGAATAACTTATTTTATTAGATCAGGCTTGAGCTGATGATTTCACAAAGTAGCTGCAATTTAACTTGCTGGTTTCGATTTAAACCAGTCTTGCAATATAAATTTCGATTGGTTGATTTGGTGTGTTACTCAGTTGGGCGGACACATCAGGTTCAAGAGTTTAAAATGCTACCTGATTGTACATCCGCCGCAGAAACTCCGGTTATTTTAGGGACGACTTCTTCGATAAAAATGCCGGTTTTAAGATTAACTCTAGTTGACTACTACATGGCTACGCTGGCGCATACATCTTTTGAATGCCAATTTAAAATTCTCGTTAGCTTGGTAACCTTCCCATAATCCAGCCGGAATTGCCAAAATAGCACCTGCAGCAGCACCTGTTGCAGCACTGCCTGCTATAGCACCAGCCGCTGCGCCAGTAGCTGCACCGGTAACAGCACCCACGCCCGCGCCTATAGAGACTTCTTTCGTGATATCCGATGCTTGTTCTGCCAGCGCTTTGCACTCCACCATGTCGCGCTGAGCGGTCTCTGGATGTTGGTCCAGGCGAGGATCAAGAATCGGATGCCAGCCACTCGTAGATGCGCATCCAGTAGCTAATGCAGAAAGTATCAGGATTGTTGATAAATTGTGTTTTTTCATACTGCTCTCCAAAAAAAGCATATTTTAAGCGTTATATAAAGTTGGGGCTAAACTAATTTGAATGATTTTTTTGAACAGTCTGTATCTCAAAAAACACCCAATTTTTGCCGCTTTTATAACAAAATGATGTTTGAAATTTTCCAGTAGCTCACCGCTATTATATTGGCGTTATTACTCATTCTGAGTTTATGACTGGGAAATCCAGTGCTGATTTGTTGCAGGAGCTGAACGCTGTTGGGTCTATAATCCTCTATCCGGCGTTAGGGTTGCAGATGATATTGTTTTGATTCTATAAACTTTACAAGCGAAAGAATCCAGAAAATCACAAACATATTTTATTTTTCTGTTTAAAATAAGCTTATAACATGCTGATTTAAATTATATAAAATGCCGGTTTTATAGTTCTGTTTTTAAACAACGGCATTTGTAATGCTTGTTGTATTATTTCATGCCAAAATAACCCCCTTTTTCAATGTCCCCCCAATCGAGAAACTATGAAGATCGCTATTTTATCCCGCAACCCCAAATTATACTCAACGTCCCGGTTGGCTCAGGCAGCCCAGGCGCGGGGACATGAGGTAAGGGTTCTGGATGTATTGCGCTGCTATATGAATATTACTTCGCACAATCCATCGATCCATTACCGCGGTGAAGATTTGACCGACTTTGACGCCGTTATACCGCGCATCGGCGCTTCAGTTACTTTCTACGGAACTGCGGTGTTAAGGCAGTTTGAAATGATGAATGTCTTTCCGTTAAACGAATCGGTAGCTATCTCACGATCCAGGGATAAATTACGTTCAACCCAATTACTGGCAAGAAAAGGTATAGGCTTGCCGGTCACCGGTTTTGCCAATAATCCTGATGATATTACCGACTTGATTGAGCAAGTCGGCGGTGCGCCACTGGTTATTAAATTATTGCAGGGTACGCAAGGAATAGGTGTCGTTCTGGCAGAAACCCACAACGCCGCTGAGAGTGTTATCCAGGCTTTTATGGGATTAAATGCCAATATCATGGTGCAGGAATTTATTAAGGAAGCGGGCGGCAGTGATATTCGCTGCTTTGTAATCGGTGATAAAGTCGTTGCGGCAATGAAGCGGCAAGGCGCAGAAGGAGAGTTTCGTTCCAACCTACACCGTGGCGGCTCTGCTTCATTAATTCGTTTAACACCCGAAGAGCGCTCTACCGCAGTCCGCGCCGCCAAAATCATGGGGTTAAATGTCTGCGGTGTCGACATGCTGCGCTCCAATCATGGCCCGGTTATCATGGAAGTTAATTCATCGCCCGGATTAAAAGGTATTGAAAGCGCCAGCGGCAAGGATATTGCCGACCAGATTATCCAGTTTATTGAAAAGCGTTTTGAAACGCTGGAAACATCCAAGGATAAATTACTTACCCGCACTCGAGGCAAAGGTTGAGCGTATCAGGCTTAAAAAAGGTTTTATCTTTTAATACATAGCGGATGCAGTTCTGTCCTGAGGAAGTGTTTGTTTACCTCCTCTTTTACGAGGAATGGATATTCGCCACACAATTTTTCCTGACCTTGACTGAAAACAAACAAAATGACAGATAAAAGCATCGGCCTGTTTGGCGAAGTATTATTTGATTGCTTTCCTGATGGTCAGCAAGTTTTAGGTGGTGCGCCGTTTAATGTCGCTTGGCATCTTCATGCTTTTGGCCAGTGTCCTTGTTTTATCAGCCGGATTGGCGATGATGCGTTGGGCGGGACGATTCGTGACGCTATGCTGGCTTGGGGTATGGCGGTTGATGATTTACAAGTTGATACCGGGAATCCTACCGGCGTAGTTGAAATCCGCATTAGCAATAGCGAACCTGCTTACGAAATTTTGCCTAATCAGGCTTATGATTTTATTGATGCTGGGCAACTGGATCAGGGCAAGCAGTACGGCATTCTGTATCACGGAACTTTGGCGTTGCGTAACGGGCATTCTGAGCAAGCACTGAATGCATTAACAGCGCGTCATAACGGCAAGGTTTTTGTTGATGTCAATTTGCGCGAACCCTGGTGGCGCAAAGAACAGGTAAGCCAATATCTTGGGCAAGCTGATTGGGTTAAGCTCAATCATGATGAATTGGCAATTTTGCAGCCATCGGCAAATGACTTGCCGGAAGCGATGCGATGGTTTCGAACTCAATACGATCTGGAGGCTCTAATCGTCACTTGCGGAAGCCAAGGTGCGATGGCGATCAATGACGCAGGTGAACTTATTGAAGTTAAGCCTGAGCGTAATTTGGCTATCGTTGATACCGTGGGTGCTGGCGATGCATTCTCGGCTGTCGTTTTGCTGGGCTTGCAATCAGGTTGGCCGTTGCCGGTGACGATGGAGCGGGCACAGGCGTTTGCATCGGTTTTAGTTACACGGCGCGGCGCAACGGTTCAGGACTTAAGTTTTTATAAGGCGTTTATTGATGCCTGGAATCTCGGTTAATCTATGTAAATATGCTGTTGAAATCTATTGAAGCTATGAAATTTCTATTGAACCAATTACTCGGACCTACACTGTTTTGTCTGTTGTTGGTGCTGAATTTATTGCCGCAAAACGGTTGGTCGGCGCCGATCAGGGTGAGCACGGACAGAAATCCGGTTAGCCTTGATGAATCCTTTCAAATTTTCTTTACCACGAACGAGTCGCCTGATGGCGATCCTGATTTTAGCCCGTTGGAGCAGGATTTTTCTGTACTCAGCCAAAGCAATGCCAGTAGTTCGTCGTGGGATAACGGGAAGACCAGCAAGACGATTCAATGGACTTTGAATGTCATGGCAAAAAACACTGGCAGTCTGACAATTCCGCCAATCAAATTTGGTGCTGATGTCAGCGATGAAGCAACTATTCTGGTGACGCAGGCGGGAGCGAATAAGGATATAAAAACCGATGAGGATTTATTTCTGGAGGTTGAAGCGACGCCGCAAAGTCCCTATGTGCAATCGCAGGTTATTTATACTTTGCGTTTATATACTCGGGTCGATATAGCCCAGGCGCGCCTTAACGAACCGGAACTTGGCGATGCCGTGGTAGAAAAACTGGGTGACGACAGTAACTATAACACCCGTGTTAAGGGTGTCGATTATTCAGTTACTGAGCGCAAGTACGCTATTTTTCCACAAAAAAGCGGGGCTTTGACTATCAAGCCCTTGGTATTGACAGCCGAAGTGTTGGGTGCTGGTCGTCTCGGTTTTAACAGTTTTTTTAACTCTCAGATGACCCAAACCAAACGGGTTGAATCAAAAGCCATAACACTGAATGTAAAACCTGTACCGGCAACGTTTACCGGTTCGCATTGGCTGTCGTCGGAACAATTGTATTTAACCGAGCAGTGGTCGGGCGATATTAAGCAGATGAAAGTCGGTGAGCCGCTGACCAGAACCTTGACGTTACAGGCAAAGGGCACAACAGTCGGTCAATTGCCGGAGTTGAATGTGGCTCGAACGGGTGCCCAGTTAAAAAGTTACCCCGACCAGCCGGTATTGCAGGAACAGAAAAAGCCGGATGGGTTGCTGGCTTTCCGTCAGGAGAAAATAGCGTTGATCCCGTCAAAAGCGGGTAGCTATGTATTACCTGCAATAGCAATTCCCTGGTTTAATACGCAAAGCCAGAAAATGGAAATCGCCAGGCTTCCTGAAAAAACGATAACCGCAGTGGGCGGGGCGCAGCCGGTAACGGTTGTGCCGGATGTTTCGGACAATGCTGCGAAGATAGAATCGGAGAAAAAACCAGTTGCTGTTATTCCGTCGCAACCGCAGACGCGTAATATCTGGTTGTGGGTTTCCGGGTTTTTAGCTTTGGGTTGGCTGATAACACTGGCTTATTTTTTAACAAAGCGACCTGCCAGGAAGCCGGTTATAGAGAATAATGAAGCAGACATCAGCCTGAAAAACACTATCAAAAATTTAAAAAAAGCCTGTGCCGACAACGACCCGATAGCGGCTAAAGTGGCTTTACTGGAATGGGGCAGGCAGCAGTTTTCAGGCTCAGCTACTGTTAATGTGACCAGCTTAGGTGCTATTGCAGACTTTTGCGAAGCGCGACTGCGTGATGAGATTTTACAGTTGAACCAGGTTTTGTATAGTCAGAACGCCGGCCATTGGAGCGGTAAAAAATTATTTCAGACTTTTACTGAGAATAAGGCACGGGCAAAGTTGGGCGTTGCAGAGGACAAAAGCCTGGAACCGCTTTATCGTCTGTAGGCGTTCTTCATTGCCATTAAGTCAAGCCGTTCGTACCCAAGGGCATAAACGGTGAGCCTGTCGAACCATGAGTGGCTATTGCGTTTTGAGATATTCCACTGTCATAAACAGCGCGGCGATGGATCTGGCTTCCGTACACTCACCGCTAGCAAGCAGGTTATTGATATTGCAGAGTTTCCAGGGAATAACTTCGAGTTCTTCCGGCTCATCGCCGGGCAGTTTTTCGGCGTATAAATCCTGGGCAACAATGATTTCGGTGGTATGTTCCAGGTAAGAAGGGGCGATAGAAAATGAACTCAGATGATGCAGGTTTCTTGCACCAAAACCAACTTCCTCTTTGAGTTCGCGGTTGGCGGCATCCAGAAATGATTCACCGGCATCTATTTTGCCTTTGGGAAGCCCAAGTTCATAGCGGTGGACACCGGCGGAATATTCCCGGATTAACAAAACGGTTTCGTTATCCAGCATTGGTACGACCAATACTGCGCCGCTTGAGTTGCCTCGCGCCAAGCGCTCGTAATTGCGCTGCTCACCGTTACTGAATTGAATGTCTAGCGATTCAATTCGGAACAGGCGGCTTTTCGCAATGGTTGTCTTGCAAAGGATGGTCGGTTTTTCAGCCATTATGGTTTTTATTTAAGAGAGTCTCGGTAAATATAACGCACTCTAATGATTAATTGGAACAAAATTAACACTGTTTTACTGGACATGGACGGCACCTTGCTGGATTTGAATTTTGATAATCATTTCTGGAAAGAGTTTGTGCCGCTCAAGTTTGCTGAAAAGCATGGCTTATCGGTTGCGACAGCAAAACAGCAACTGCAACCGCGCTTTAAAAGTATGGAAGGCAAGCTGGAATGGTATTGCCTGGATTACTGGAGTAGTGATTTACAGTTGGATATTGCCGGATTGAAAGCCGAGATTTCCGGTTTGATCGCTGTGCTGCCGCATGTTGTCGAGTTTCTTGAAAAGATGCAGCAGTCGCCCCAAAAAGTTATTTTGGTGACCAACGCCCATCGGAATAGCTTGCAGATGAAAATGGAAAAAACCTGTTTGCAGGTGTTTTTTGACGACATCATCAGTTCGCATGATTTAGGTTTTCCCAAAGAACATGCTGATTTTTGGGGTTTATTGCAACAACAATTGGGCTTTGAAAAAAACAGTACCCTGCTGATTGATGATAGCTTGGCGGTATTGGATTCAGCCAGACAGTTCGGTATTGGGCATTTGCTTTCTGTCAGCAAGCCTGACAGCAAATTACCCAAAAAAGATACCGGTGATTATCAGGCTATTGAGGATTTTCGGGAACTGATGCGGGGGCTTTAGATTTGCTGCTTTTGTCCCGATTAAAGGATTTGCCCTGAAAGTCGGCTTTGGGTTTGTGAGGTCTTTTGGGTGCAGTTATAACATCTGCTAAAAGTTCTTTCGGGATGGCTTTAACAGGGATTTTCTCCCCGATATAGTCTTCAATATCGGGCATTGAATAAGCGTATTGTTCACAAATAAAACTGATTGCTTCGCCGCTGGCACCAAAACGCGCGGTTCTGCCGATTCGGTGCACATAATCTTCCACATCCTGTGGAATATCGTAATTAAACACGTGCGATACATCAGCAATATGCAGGCCTCTGGCAGCAACATCGGTGGCAATGAGTAAGGTGATTTTGTTTTCCTGGAAATCAGCTAACAACTGCTGGCGTTTTTCCTGCGGTACGTCGCCACTCAATGCAGCTGTCTTGTAACCATTGGCATTCAATGTGTCATCCAGATGCTCTGCACAGCGCTTGGTGTTGACAAAGATGATGCTGCGTTGTGGCTTGTATTGGTTCAGGATGCCGATCAGTAGCGGTATCTTTTGTTCGTTAGAGGGGCAATAGGCGCTTTGCTGTATGGACTTGGAGGTGACTTGCTCGGTTTCTATGCGAATCAACACCGGATTGTTCATGTGTTCGTAAGCCAGTTCAGTCACCTTATAGGATAGGGTGGCCGAAAACAGCATATTCAAACGTTTATCAGGCGAGGGCATACGTCTCAGCAGATAGCGGATGTCCTTGATAAAACCGAGATCGAACATCCGATCGGCTTCATCCATCACAGTGACCTGCACGTTATCGAGCGTAAAAGCATTTTGCCGATAAAAATCAATGATACGCCCCGGTGTGCCGATGATGATGTCGACGTTAGACTTTACACTATCCAGTTGTTTTTGGTAGTTAGTGCCGCCGTAAATAAGGGCGAACTTCAAGTCCAAATACTTGGCAAGCAGCACAGCGTCTTTATGGATTTGGATGGCCAATTCACGGGTTGGCGCCAGAATGATCGCCCTTGGATTTTTAACAGATTCGTTTTTAGCGGTAACGCTAGGCTTTATTTTGGGGGCCTGGATTATGGCATCCATATCTACAAACAGCTCGTCTTCATCCGTTTCAGGCTCGTCGTCTGTACCGTCGTTGATTAAGTGTTGAAAAGTCGCCAGCAAAAACGTTGCCGTCTTGCCGGTTCCGGTTTGTGCCTGACCGGCGATATCTTTGCCGCGTAGTGATATAGGTAAAGCGCGATCCTGAATCGGTGTGCAGTGATCAAAACCGGCATCCTTAAGTCCATTCAGGATAATTTCGGATAATTCCAGGTTACTAAAACGGGTTTGCGTTAAATGAGTATTTTTCATGGCGGATAGCATAACTTAAAATCGAAATGATTGAAATTGATTGACGGAAAGCAGCATCCCCCATATAGTTTTAACTTTATAACAATTGGAGAAACAAAGTGAGCGACTTAGTCCTTCATGTGAATGATAGTGAATTTAACGAAACTGTTATTAAAGCTAGCGGTCCTGTGCTGGTTGACTATTGGGCTGAATGGTGTGGGCCTTGTAAAATGATTGCGCCGGTTCTGGATGCTATCGCAGAAGAGTACAAAGGCAAATTAACTGTTGTTAAGCTGAATATTGACGAGAATCCAAAAATACCACAGCATTATGGTGTGCGCGGAATCCCAACGTTGATGCTGTTTAAGGATGGCGAAGTGGAAGCAACTAAAGTCGGCGCGTTAACCAAATCTGAACTCGCCAAGTTTATTGACAGCAACACTTAATACCTCGCCTTGCCCAGGCCTGTCATAAATGGTTGGACGGGTCTGAGGTGCTTGAGTTATACTTATGCAGTGCGAAAATCTACGCACTCACCCATACCATCCGATAGTACACTCCTGACTAAATCCTATCCTAATCCTAATTCCAGGAGCCACGGTTTAGCGCCGTTACTCTTTTCTTCGAGCCGTCTTTTTCTATGAATCTAACCGAGTTAAAACTAAAACAAATAAGTGAAGTTATTGATATTGCCGAGTCGCTTGGGCTCGAAAATGTTGCCAGATCCCGCAAGCAAGACTTAATTTTTGCCATTCTTAAAAAGCAGGCAAAAGCCGGTGATGATATTTCCGGCGATGGCGTTCTGGAAATTTTACAGGATGGTTTTGGTTTTTTACGTACTCCGGGATGTTCCTATTTGGCAGGCCCTGATGATATTTATGTCTCCCCTAGTCAAATCAGACGGTTCTCTTTAAAAACAGGCGATACGATTAGCGGTAAGATCAGGCCGCCAAAAGATAACGAACGTTATTTTGCCATGCTCAAAGTTGACCAGATCAATTTTGAACCCCCCGAAAACACCAAAAATAAAATCACCTTTTCAAACCTGACCCCCCTATTTGCCAAACAACGCTTTGTGCTTGAACAGGGCAATGGTACCAGCGAAGATTTAACCGGACGTATCATCGATTTAATCGCACCTATCGGCAAAGGCCAGCGCGGTTTAATCGTATCCCCTCCAAAAGCCGGTAAAACGATGATATTGCAAAGTCTCGCGCAGGCTATTGCAGAGCAGAATCCCGAGTGTTACCTGATTGTATTGCTGATTGACGAACGCCCTGAAGAAGTTACCGAAATGGAGCGCTGCGTACGTGGCGAGGTCATTTCCAGCACCTTTGACGAACCGGCAACCCGCCATGTACAAGTGGCTGAAATGGTTATTGAAAAAGCGCGGCGTTTGGTTGAGCATAAACACGATGTAGTCATATTGTTAGACTCTATTACGCGTTTAGCCAGGGCTTATAACACGGTTGTTCCGTCTTCGGGCAAGATATTGACAGGTGGTGTTGATGCGAATGCTTTGGAAAAACCCAAACGGTTTTTCGGCGCGGCGCGAAATATCGAAGAAGGCGGCAGCTTGACGATTATAGCCACGGCGCTGGTTGATACCGGCTCAAAAATGGACGAAGTGATCTACGAGGAATTCAAGGGTACCGGCAACATGGAATTGCATCTGGATCGCAAGATTGCTGAAAAGCGGATTTATCCGGCGATTAATATCAACCGTTCCGGCACACGCAGGGAAGAATATCTGGTTGACCCCGACACACTGCAAAAAACCTGGATATTGCGCAAGATTCTCCAACCTATGGATGAAACCGCCGCATCAGAATTCCTGATAGGCAAGCTTAAAGACTTCAAAACCAATGCTGAATTTTTTGATTCAATGAAGCGCTAGTTTCCAGCCGCCCTGCAAACAAGGCTAGTGGGTTAAATCGGTAATTCCGGTTCGTAACTTGGAGTGCAAACCTAGGTTTGCGCTGGTACAAGCCTAGGCTTGTACTCCATCCACCAGATTTAACCTATAACCCAAACAAGCTATGGGTAGCCGTGTAGTTAGAATTTTGCGCGGCTAGGCCAACTCATCAACACAGTTCCCCAAGACCCCTAGCCAAACGCTCTATAGCAATGGTCATGCGGGCTTCATCAAGCATTCCATAGGATGCGCGTAAATAGCAGCCGTCCTGCAAACCGAACGCACAACCCGGAATCGTGGCAACTTTAAAATCCTCAATCAATGCCTTCGCCACCGCCAGATCGTTTTTATTGGTGTGCAACTTCAATAGTAGATAAAACGCGCCTTCCGTTTCGGTCATTTGACAAACATCCCGCAATCCTTGCAACTGGGAAATAACCTGGGTACGGATGTTTGCCAATTGCCGTAACTGGTTTTTGCAATAAACCGAACCTGTTTCCAGTGCCCCTATCGCCGCCCGTTGTGAAATCAACGGCGGGCAAATCAAATTGGTGTCCTGAACTTTCAATAATGATGGCAGCAATGCTTCCGGGAAAACCATATAGCCGATGCGCCAACTGGCGAAGCCATAAGCTTTGGACAGCGAGTACAGGGAAATAGCGTGTTGTTCCGCGCCGTCAATGCTGCCCGGCGAAAAATGCCGCGCTTTGCCGTAGGTAAAATATTCATAGGCTTCATCACTGATATGGTACAAGCCGTGTTCCCGGCACAGTTCGTTAACGGCGCGTAATGCACTTTCCGGGTATACCGCGCCGCTGGGATTGTTCGGTGAAACGGTAACGATAGCGCGGGTTTTGTCGGTGATTGCCGCACGCAGGGCGTCGATCGGCAATTGGTATTGGCTATCGGTAGCCACTGCTACGGGCGTACAGTTCAGCATCCGCACTGCCATTTCCTGGTTGAAGTAGTACGGTAGCGGCAAGATGATTTCATCGCCGGGATCAGCAATCGCCAGCAAAACATTCAAAAACGCCATATTGGAACCGGCAGTGACCATCACGCGGTAGTCGCTTGTGCAATGGATATTATTTTCAGTACGCAGCTTTTCGGCTATCAATTCCAGTAAACGGGGATGGCCCAACGACGAGCCGTATAAGTGGTCTTCCGGTTGTGCGCCAAAAGCGCGGATAGCCTGCAAGGCCGCAGCAGGTGGCGGATAAGACACCATACCTTGACCCAGAGACAAAGTGCCGGGCGTATTGCGTGTCCATTCGCCAATGACGGGGATGATAGGTGTTTGTACGGCGGCTATCGTATGGCTGTTACGCATCTTTGGCTTCTAAGGCTGATAATTCGGACAGGGTGTTTATGTTAGTGAATATGTCCGGCTGCCCACTAAAATCGGTTTTAACGATATTCTGTTGCTCCAGCCAAACAGCTATTTTACGTTCACCGGCAGCTAAGTAATTTTGCAGGCTGTTTTTCAGAGAAGTTTTTATCGCCAGAAAAACCGGATGCAATCTGTCGCCATCGTAAGCGACAGCAACGTCCGCATCCTGTTCAGCGCGGGATGTCAGCAATTTCTGCACATGTTCCGTTTTAAGCAAAGGCGAATCGCAAGGCATCACGACCAGAATATCTGCATCCGCTGCAAAAACCATTGCGCTGAGTATACCCGCCAAAGGCCCGTCAAAACTGTCGGTCAGGTCGGCAAGCACAGGAAAGCCGAATTGCTGGTATTGCTCAATATTCCGGTTGGCGTTTATTAGCACTTGCCCGACAACAGGTACAAGCGCGGCGATAGCATAACTTACCAGCGGGCGGCTTTTATAATTCACCAGGCCTTTATCCTGATAATCCATGCGCCGAGCACGTCCACCGGCAAGAATCACCCCGGTTATTTTGGCTTGATTAGTCATAATGCAGGGACGCTTGTTTAAATTGGGTCAGAAGTTATGTAAATAGGAGATGATTCATGGAGTCAATAGCTTATTATTCGTCCCGAAGCAGTCATCAGAGATTTCTTAAATTATCGCAAACTAATCACGCCGATAAAACACTAACCCGACGCGCTGGATATGATCAAGCAAATCGGTATTATCAATCTGCGAATAAAGCGATAAATCCACAGTGTAGGGCAGCAACAAATCGTCAATTTCTGTTTCAATCCGATTAAGTTGCCCGTAGCTTAATGTTTCACTGAATAGCGTCAAATCAATATCAGAACCGGGACGATGCGTACCTTTTGCCCGTGAACCATACAAAACAGCTTGTTTAATCTCCGGGTAATGGGTAAACACATCCTGAACAGCGCTAATCGTGTGCTGTTTTAATCCAAACCGGTCATTTGCTTTCGCTGTATTAGTCGTTGTCATCCGGTAAATTCCGCATAGTGTGTTGCAGTTCGATAAATAAACTGAAAAAGCGTTGTTTAATATTGTTGGCAATTGAAATAGCCGTTTCCCGGTTATAGGTGTGGCTGGTACGATTGCGGTCTCGAATCATATCCATCCAGCTTTCGCCATCCCGGATCAACTCCAACTTAAATGCCGCACGAGTTGCATCCTTCGAACCGTAGAAATTTTGCTGGCCTTTTTCCAGCAAATAATCACGTAATACATTCCAGGCCAACTCATGGGTATATCCAAACGCCTGAATCAAGCCTTGCTCTTCCAGCTCGTTGAGTTCGCCTTTTTCGATAAATTTTGTTAATTGCGAAAGTGCATTTTGATAATTCGCAAAGCGTTGTTTCCAGCGGATGTCTTGGGTCATGGTTAATAAGTTTATGAAATACAATGACTAACGGGAATTGATTTTTGATTGCTTACATAATGGAGGGTATCTCTGATACGGAACACAGACAAATCCTGATGCCAATCTCGCAATTTTTAGGTTGCTGATTTTTCAGAAAGTTTGGGGAGGGTAGAAATAGTATTCTGCCTTTTTGAAGTATCGGAGGAAATAGGCGCTTATTGGCATACAAAATGATTTATAAAATCAGATAGTAAATTCCAAAGCGAAAACTTTAATCATTTAGGGCTTATATTCAAGAACGCGCTTTTTATTGTTCTTAATTTTAATACGCCCAAAGTCGAATGAACGGTAGATATGTTCAAAATTTTCCAGGTATTTACAGTTGAGAACAGTTGGCTCTTTAATTAAAACACTATTATCTTCAAGCGAAAAAACCTGTATATGCATAAAACATTTCAAATTTCCCACTGAAAACTCAAAAATATTTTTTCTTAGCTTGCGGTCACCTTCAGTATTTTGCCGAGGGCGATGATTGATAGCAAAAAGACCTTCAATTAAATAATCGCTATTAGGTTCCGATAATTTTCTTACAAACGAATTAAGATCACCGTCTGAAAATTCGCAACCAATATTTCTCATGAATTTAAGATCATTAACCTCGTTCTTCAATTCATGCTCTAAGTAAGGATGCGTATGCAAGGCTCCCAAAAGATGATAATCACTAAAACACTTCACAATTTCACATTTAATATCCCTAGAATCATCATTAGGTATGCAAAACCCAGGCATCATTACGGTAGCAGTGTCTGCCGAAAAGAATTCTATTTTGTGTCTTTTTGTGTTGGTTGTTGTTTCGGTTTTACCAAAAAAATGTCCATGCATTTCAATTCCTGATCGCTTGCGTTCATTATGTGTTACGACATAGGCTTCGATGCTGTTTAGCATAATTTGTAATAATGCTTGATTGGTTATTTCAATGTAATGTCTCATTAGAATACCCCATAAAACAGTGCTGGCATAAATAGAAATTTTGTCTTTACTCTTCCGAAAATCACTTTAACGTATAAATTCAATCAGCTTAAACTCTACAATTGGCCCTCCATTCCTGTTCTACACCAATTGCCATAACAAAGTCGTCTGTGCTAGTTTAGTAACGCAATAAATGTGTCGTTTTGCGTTGCTAGCACTTTAGTATTGTCTGATAGGCTACCGTCGCGCCAAGAGTTATTTATTTTCGAGGCAATTGACCATTGTGTTCATAAGCTTGAATAATAATTTACCTACCTGAGTAGAGCTAGCTTACGCTAATTCCGAATCTAGATACAAGGTCGGCATTGCTACCACGTCACCTCCCGATCTTGTTCGGTTGCTGTATTGGCTTTAGCCGGTTTTTAAAGAAGCCGGCGTGGCTGTGCAGTTGCCGGGATACCCGATAATAAAGAACTGGGTACGTTTTCAGTTAAAATGAGAGTCTTGTCGTTAATGCTCTATCAACTGAGCATCCCTTTCACATTCTGACTTATTGAGAGTAAAAATTCACCAATGCAAAACCAATATACAACATCAATATTAAGCCTGTTTCTATCTATCATCCTTGCCGGCTGTGCCGCTACACCTGAGAAAGCAGCAGAGCAACAAACCGCTGAACCAGCGCCGCTTGCCAACGATTACCCAACACGGGACAGGGTCGAGTATGTTTTAAACTGCGTCGCGCAGCATGGGGGGCTGACTTATATTAGCCAATATGCTTGCGGTTGCAAGATAGACAAGATTGCTGAAAAGCTGACTTTTAGCGAGTATGAAGCAGCAAGGACTTTCAGTTATTTGCGCAGTACCCCGGGTGAAAGCGGCGGTGTTTTTCGCGATCCGGCCCAGTCCAAGGATTTAAGGGCACGGCTTAAAGAAGCGGAAGCGTATGCCGAGAAAAACTGTTTTGTAAAATAGTATCGCGGGAAATTTGCGGCTTTGCGTCTGTATAGAGCATTTGCCCGCCTGGAGCAAAGAAGGTTTTTGTGGGCGCAGTTAAGCCAAATTAGGGGTACAATGGCAGCATTTACACTTGAAAATAGGCTTTATCTTGGCTGAGAAAATTATTCGTATTGCAACGCGGCAGAGTGCATTGGCGTTGTGGCAGGCGGAACATGTTGCAGAACGATTGGAGCGGGCATTTCCGGGGTTAAAAACCGAACTGGTTAAAATGGTGACGCGTGGCGACAAGATTCTCGATGCGCCTTTAGCCAAAGTGGGTGGCAAGGGCTTGTTTGTTAAGGAATTAGAGCAGGGTATGCTGGAAGGTTCTGCGGATATTGCCGTGCATTCGATGAAGGATGTGCCGGTAGATTTTCCTGACGGTTTGCACTTGGCGGCAATTTTAGAGCGAGAAGATCCCTCCGATGCGTTTGTTTCCAACCATTATGCAACTCTGCAGGAGTTGCCTGTTAATGCCAGAATCGGCACGTCCAGCCTGCGTAGGCAATGTCAGATTAAAGAAAAGTTTCCTGAGGCTGAAATCATCTCGTTAAGGGGCAATGTCAACACCCGGCTCGCCAAGCTGGACGCAGGAGAATATGACGCTATCATTCTGGCATCAGCAGGTTTGAAAAGACTGGGTATGGCTGGGCGTATCAGCCAATGTCTGGATACAGCGACCAGTTTGCCTGCGATAGGCCAGGGGGCTATAGGCATAGAATGCCGTAAGGATGATGCTGAAATCAATCAACTGTTAAGTGTGTTGCACGATGCGGAAACCGGTATTTGCGTAAGGGCAGAACGCGCGATGAATGCACGCTTGAATGGCGGTTGTCAGGTACCGATTGCTGGTTTTGCACAATTGCAGGACAGGCAAGTGTTTATGCGCGGTTTGGTTGGCAATCCCGATGGTAGTGTTTTGTATCGTAGCGAACGTAGCGGCAATGAGGATCAGGCAGAAACGATTGGTCGCTTGATTGCTGAAGATTTGCTGGCGCAAGGCGCGGATAATATCTTGCAGGCTTTATATACGTCATGAGTAGTTTGGACGGTGTGCGGATTCTCGTGACGCGTCCTGCACATCAGGCGGAAAACTTAAGCCGTCTGATTGCAGAGCATGACGGGTTTGCCGTCCCGTTTCCCACGCTGGAAATTGTCGCTGCCAGTGACAATGTTAAAATACAGAAAACGCTGGCTGAACTGGATAAATTCCAGTGGATTTTTTTTATCAGCACCAATGCAGTAACTATGCTCAATTATTATTTAGATGGTGTTAAAATGCCAAAATCGGAATCGGTGCGCTATGCAGCGATTGGTTTGGCAACATCTCGGGCGATGCGAGAAGCTGGATTGTCGGTAGATTTAGTACCTGAGAATAGTTACAACAGCGAGGCATTATTGGCAATGCCCGAAATGCAGCAGGTCAATGGCAAGCATTGCCTGGTTATCCGGGGCGAAGGCGGCAGGGAAGAGCTGGCCTTTACGCTACGTAGCAGAGGGGCGAAAGTCGATTACCTGGACGTTTACAAAAGGGTAATCCCGGATTTTGATAAAACTGAAGTTATCAAGTTGCTGGATCAAAACAAGCTGGACGTGATTACCGTAAGCAGTGCCGAAATATTGCAGAACTTATTGTTCATGCTCGGAAAAGAAAATTATAAGCGACTAACGACGATACCTTTGATTGTGGTTAGCGATAGAATCAGGCAAATAGCTGCCGAGTTGGGATTTAAACAAATTACTGTGGCGGAGAGTGCTTCTGATGCAGCAATTCTTGAGGCAGTAATAATGAAAGTGGCGGGGGATTGAGTGGCTGAATTGACTGAACAACAAGAACAAGAAGTGGGCGAAGCTCCGAAAGCCCATCGGTCGCGTGGCGGATTCTGGTTTGGTGTGATTATTTTACTGACCATTGTAAGTGTGGCAGGGGTCGGCTTTTATTTTTTCACCCAATTGCGGGATCGTCAGGAAGGTCTGGGTGGTGAAGTTAAAGGCGAGATGTCCAAGCAGATTGCCGATTATCAGGATCAGTTAACCGCTATCCAACGCCAACTGGCAACCCTGGAAGCCAATGTTGCAGGTAAAGACAGCCATTTCACAAAAACCCTGGCAGATTTCTCCCAACTGCATAATGAAAAACTGGATAGTACGCGTAAAGAGTTGAACGATGCGATTCTGCATATTCAACGTCAACTCGGAAAAACCCGCGGCGATTGGTTAATTGCTGATGCGGAATACCTGTTAAGCGTCGCTAATGAGCGCCTGCATTTAATCGGCGATGTCAATACTACACGCGAAGCCCTGGAAGCGGCTGACCAACGCTTGAGAGAGAGTGGTGATGCTGGTGCTTTTAAGGTACGCGAACAGATTGCCAAAGAAATTGCGGTTATCCGCAGTGTCACTGTCCCGGACATCGTCGGTGTTTATGCGGCTATCCAATCTTTGGAAAGTCAGGTTGATAAATTAGCCTTGTTACTGCCTTATTCAGGCAAGCCATTAACACCATCCACTGAAGTGCATGACCATGTTGAAGAAACTACAGAAACGCATGAATTACTGGACTCTGCAATAAGCAAACTGGAAGGGATTGTAACGATCAGGCACACGGATCAGCCTGTTAAGGAAATATTAACGCCTGAAGAAGCACAGTTTATTCGTGAGCAGTTACGGGTGAAACTGGAAATGGTGAAGATTGCTTTGGTGCAGCACAATGAGGCTCTTTATCTATCCGGCATAGCGGATGCAAAAGACTGGGTCGCGCAGCATTTTACCCGCAACGAGGATACCAGAAGGGTGTTGGCGGAGCTCGAACGCTTTGGTGCAATTAAAATCCACAGTCAGTTTCCCGATATTAGCTTGTCGTTAAAAATGCTCAGAGATATTACCAAGCTGAGAATAGAAACGGATAAAGGTATGGAAACCTCTGAGCCGCCTCAGCCGGTTAAAACGGTACAACCTGCGGAAGAAGTCAAGCCAGCAGAAGTTCAAGCCCCTCAAGCTGCTGAAGAAATCCAGCCCGCTGAAATCACACCACCTGTAAAAGAAGAAAAATCCGTTAAAGAAAAGCCTGAAAAACGGAAATCCAAGGGTGAAGAATGAAAAATATAGTTTATTTTCTGATCGCCCTTATTGTTGCAATTGCGGCCTCATTTCTGGTCAATAACTGGCTACAAGGGTTTGATAATCCGGGTTATGTCCTGATGGGTGTCGGGCACTGGTCATTGGAAACGACACTGTCGGTTTTTGCGGTTAGCCTGATTATCGGTTTTTTTGTCTTGTATTTCTTTTTCAGGATATTGGGTTGGCTGCTGAGACTACCGGTCCAACTTAAACGCCGCGGTGCAAGCGTGCGGTTTAACCGCTCCCAGGAAGCACTGATTGCCGGATTGGTAGATTCAGCCGAAGGCAACTGGGAAAGGGCGGAAAATGTGTTGATTAAACACGCTTCTCACAGTGGCGCACCCTTGTTGCATTATTTGACGGCTGCAAAAGCTGCGCAGTCGCGCGGGGCTTTTGATAAGCGCGATGAATACCTGAAAAAAGCCGCTGACCAGGCCCCCGATTCCGGCGTCGCGATAGGCCTGACCCAGGCTGAATTGCATTTGTCCGGTAACCAGTTTGAACAGGCACTGGAAACCCTGACCCGCTTGCATTCAATCGATCCCAGCCACGCCACGGTGCTGAAATTATTACACCAAACTTACCAGCATGTTGGCGATTGGGAAGGTATACGTAAATTGTTGCCGTCATTGAACACCAATAAAGTCCTGATGGAGGCAGAAATAAAATTACTGGAGACTGAAGCGTTCAGTAAATTACTACGGCAATCGGCTGAAGCAGGTAATGTTGAGGGTATCCAGGCGCTGTGGGGGGAAATTCCCGGTTACATAAAGAAGATAGCAGGCATTTCAGCGATTTATTTTGCCGCGATGATTAACGTTGGTGCCGGTGCAGAGATTGAAGAAGAGCTGGCTACGGTTTTGGCCGTCAGTTGGGATCAAACGCTATTGGTGCTGTTTGGCAGTATTGAATCAAAAGACGTATTAAAACAACTTGAACTGGCTGAGCGCTGGCTGTCTTTGCATCCCGATGATGCCGTATTATTGACGGTTTTAGGCAAGTTAAGTCTGAAATGTCTGGATACCGAGAAAGCGGAAAGTTATTTGTCGAAAAGCATCGCTATCGAGCCGACTGTCCAGGCTTATCAATTGCTGGGTGACCTGCTGTTTGCCCAGGAACAAAAAGAGCGAGCCAGTCAGTGTTATAAAAATGGCCTTGAGCTGGCATCCAGCGAGATTGTCAGCCGGATAAATACCATAACCGGATAAACAATCCAGATGGCTTGGCCGCATCATTCGTGTGCAAAGTACGAGTGGTGCGTTTTATATATTCACACCCTGTAATGTTTATTTGCATAGTTCTTCCTCGGGCGAGTTGTCCAGCCAAGCCCGCACTTGTTGTATAAATCGAACTAACTTGTCCGCAAATGTGTTCGTAAGAGGTTTGTTTTTCTTCCCCCCTATTTAGCAACGCTGCGTAAGCACACACTATAGCCATCATCTCATATGCAGCCCACCTTTATTCACTTAAGACTCCACAGCGAATTTTCCCTGGTCGACGGCATTGTTAAAATCAAGCCGCTGGTCAAGCGTCTTGCCGAGTTAAATTTTCCTGCGGTTGCCATCACCGATAACGCCAATCTGTTCTCGCTGGTCAAGTTTTACAAAGCCACACTGGGGCAGGGGATCAAGCCGATAGCCGGGGCTGATGTATTAATTTTTAACCCGGATGAACCCAGCTCGCCTTATCGCCTGACCTTGCTGGTTAATAACCACAGTGGCTACGTTACGCTGACTGAGCTGGTATCCAAAGCCTACCAGGAAGGCCAGCACTTGGGTTTGCCTATGCTCAGAACGGAGTGGATAGAGACCAATCATCAGGGTCTGATTGCCTTGTCAGGGGCGATGGACGGGAATATTGGCAAGGCGCTGCTGGCCGAAAACACTGAAGCAGCCCGAAAGCTGGCGGAATATTGGGGCGCTTTGTTTAAAGATGGCTTTTACCTGGAATTGCAGCGCGTCGGTAAGCCCGAAGAAGAGCGTTATATTGCGGCGGCTGTCGAATTGGCATCGTTAACAGGTTTGCCTGTCGTGGCGACTAATGATGTGCGTTTTCTTTATGAAAAGGATTTTGATGCCCATGAAGTGCGGGTTTGTATTAATCAGGGACGGGTGCTGGATGATGAGCGCAGGCCCAAGGATTACACCAGCCAGCAATATTTACGCAGCAGCGAAGAAATGCAGGCCCTGTTTGCCGATATTCCCGAAGCACTGGAAAACACGGTAGAAATAGCCAAGCGTTGCAATCTGACGTTGACGTTAGGAAAAAACTTTTTGCCTGATTTCCCGGTACCACAAGGCATGACGCTGGGTGAGCTGATGGCGAGTGAAGCTAAAAAAGGTCTGGAAGAACGTTTACTGCATTATCCGGCCGTAGGGAAGGGTTCGGACGAGGATAATCGCAAGCCTTATTACGAGCGACTGGAAATTGAGCTGAGAGTAATAACTGAAATGGGTTTTCCCGGCTATTTTATGATTGTTGCCGATTTTATCCAGTGGGCAAAAAACCAGCTCATTCCGGTTGGTCCGGGACGGGGTTCCGGGGCGGGATCATTAGTCGCGTATGCGTTAAAAATCACCGACCTTGATCCGATAGAATTTGATTTGCTATTTGAACGCTTTTTGAATCCCGAACGTGTTTCGATGCCCGATTTCGATATTGATTTCTGCATGGACAGGCGTGATGAAGTCATCGATTATGTTGCCGGGCATTACGGGCGCGACCATGTTGCACAGATTATCACTTATGGTTCGATGGCGGCAAAAGCAGTTATCCGCGATGTCGGACGGGTACTGGGTTTTGCTTACGGTTTCGTTGACCGGCTTGCCAAACTGATTCCGTTTGAAATTGGCATGACGCTGACTAAAGCGTTAAAAGACAGCGCCGATCTTAAGCAGCTTTATGATAACGAGGAAGAAGTCAGAACCTTGATTGATATGGCGCTGTCGCTGGAAGGCATCGTCAGGAATGCCGGTAAACATGCGGGCGGTGTCGTTATATCACCGACCAAGTTGACTGATTTCACTGCCTTGTATTGCGAGGAAGACGGCACCAATCTGGTCACGCAGTTTGATAAAGATGACGTGGAAGCCGTCGGGCTGGTCAAATTCGACTTTTTGGGTTTGCGTACACTGACGATTATCGACTGGGCTTTGCAAGCGATTAACGCACGAAGGCAACAGGCTGGCAAGCCGCTTATTGATATTACCGTTATCCCCAGGGACGATCCGGCATCCTACGAGTTGTTGAAGAATGGCTTGACTACCGCTGTATTCCAGCTTGAATCCAGGGGCATGAAAGAGCTGATTAAAAAGCTTAAACCCGACTGCTTTGACGATATTATCGCGTTGGTGGCCTTGTTCAGGCCGGGGCCGCTGGAATCGGGCATGGTTGACGACTACATCAACGTCAAGCATGGCGCGAAAGCCGAATACCCTCATCCCTTGCTTGAGCCTATCCTCAAGCCCACCAATGGCGTTATTTTGTATCAGGAGCAGGTGATGCAAATCGCCCGCGAAATGGCGCATTACACGCTGGGCGGTGCGGATATGCTGCGCCGCGCGATGGGCAAGAAAAAGCCCGAGGAAATGGCGAAGGAACGGGAAAAATTTACGACGGGTGCTGTAGAAAACCAGGTTGATGAAAAGATAGCCACCTTCGTCTTCGATTTGATGGAGAAATTTGCCGGTTACGGATTTAACAAAAGCCATTCCGCTGCTTACGCACTGGTGGCTTATCAAACGGCCTGGCTGAAAGCGCATTACCCGGCTGAGTTCATGGCAGCGGTGTTGTCTTCGGATATGGATAATACCGACAAGGTCGTGACATTGATCGAAGAGTGCAGGGAAATGAAACTTCGGCAAAACCGAGATAAAAAACTGCCAGAAGCGATGCTGATCGAAGAGTGTAGAGAAATGAAGTTGGCTATTTGTCCACCTAGTATCAATGGTTCAATCTATAGATTTACCGCGAATGAAAATGATCAAATTGTTTATGGTTTAGGTGCGATTAAAGGGGTAGGTCAAGCGGCTATTGAAGATATGCTGGAGGAAAGGCGGGTCAATGGACCGTTTACAGGTTTGTATGATCTTTGCAAGCGGGTTGATCTGCGCAAATTTAACCGGCGTGTACTCGAAGCTCTAATCAGGGCCGGGGCTTTTGATGAGTTTGGTGACAATCGTGCCAGCCACCTTGCCGAGTTGCCAACCGTGCTTAGGGTTGCCGAGCAACACGGCAAAATGGCGGAGACCGGCCAAAATGATTTGTTTGGCTTGGCAGTCAACACCGATGACGAGGCTAATACAGAGGCGTACTCTACAGAAGTCGAGCCTTGGACGGAAAATGAGCGGCTGGCAGCGGAAAAACTGACTTTGGGGCTGTTTTTGACTGGACACCCGATTAATCAATATGAGACTGAACTCAGGCAGTTTACCAATGGCAACATAGCAGCCTTACTGGCTGAAGTGGAGCGTTCGCGCGGCAATATGACAGCACGTGTAGCCGGTTTGGTGGTGGATGTCCGTACCCGTCAGAACAAGCAAGGCAAAACGATGGGTTTTGCGATGATTGACGACCGGACAGGGCGGTTGGAATGCGCCGTGTTTGGTGAAATCTACGAAAAATATCGGGGTATTTTTGCCAAAGATAGCCTGTTGGTTGCTGAAGGTGCGTTAGCTATCGACCACTTTTCCGGTGCCTTGCGCTTAACAGTAGAAAAACTGTACGACATCGACCAAGCCAGAGAAACTTTTGCCAGAGCTATACAATTGACATGGATAACGCAAGGCAAGGAATCGGAAACTGCTGCATTCGTTGCCCGCTTGACGGCGGTATTACAACCGTTTAAAGGTGGTAATTGCCCGGTGGGCATCAGTTATACCTCGCCGGTAGCGAAGGCCGGTCTGCTGCTGGGGGATGAGTGGCGTATACACCCGACAGATGAGTTAATCGGGCGCTTAAGATCGCTACTGGGGGTGGGTGCTGTAGAAGTTAGATACAGGTAAGGTTCAAGATGGGGAAGACAAAGTTGGTTTTGTCTTTTCACCTTGAACCTTGATTTTTAAGAACGTTATTCTGTTCCTGAATCCGGCTTAATAACTTCGACTTTTTTCGGCTCGGGTTGAGAGACCGGTAATGTCGGCGTCTGCACGGCATTAGTTGTCTGGCTACTGGTATCTTGAGACTGACGTTCAGTTCTTTCTATCCGCTCGGCAAAATTGCTGTCATAAGAGCGAACTCGTTCAGACGCCTGTGATCCGTTTGTTTCTCCGGCAGCGTGCTCGCCTTGATTGCCTGTATCGCCTTCAAACTCAGGTTTTTTGTAATTAGGATTGCGTGGCCTTCTCCGGTTAGGGCCTCTTCTCGAATTGCTTCTGGGCTTAATCGGTGCTGCTTGCTCCTCATTTGGTACTGCCGATATTGCGACTTCTGGTGCAATCGATATATTTTCGGTAACAGGTGCAGCAACAGCGTCATTTTTTACCACGTCTGCTCTTGATACCGGTAAATTGGCAGGATCGATGTTTGGTCTTACATTCCGTCCCGGTCCTCTTGGATGGCGGTTAGGGCGTGGCTCCTGGTTTTGCTCTTTATTTTGCGGGTTCTGGTTTTTACCGCGTCGATTATTGCGGTTTCTGTTGGCCTTGTTTTCGATGGGCGGTTTTACCGATTCAACTGCAACAGGCGTTTCGGCTTCATTAGTTTCAGGCTCAGCACTCAGTCGGACCAGTTTATGCCAAAAACGCTTGATCAGGCTGGAGGCCTCATTTTTGTTTTGTACAGGTGCTGGAGAATCGTGCAGAAATTCCTTGATGGCCGCTTTTTCAATTTTCGGTTTTATTTGCTGGGCAAACTCAGGGATTGTAATGTCTTCTGCCTTTATTTGCGTGTAGCTGGGTCTTTCGTCGCTGCCTTCTTTTTCCTTGATGCGCTCAATGTCGTAAGCCGGTGTTTCCAGGTGCTTGCTTGGCAAAATGACAATGCCTACTTTCAATCTGGATTCAATGGCTTCGATGGCAGAACGTTTTTCATTTAACAGGAAGGTAGCGCATTCAATCGGCAAATGGGCGATGACTTTTTCCGTGCCTTTTTTCATCGCTTCTTCTTCGAGAATACGCAGCACAGAAAGGGCGACCGATTCTACATTGCGGATAGTGCCTTGGCCTTTACAGCGAGGGCAGGGCAATTGTGTGGAATCGCCTAAGGAAGGTCGCATCCGTTGCCGGGACATTTCCAGTAAACCGAACCTTGAAATACGGCTGGTTTGGATACGTGCCCGGTCGATTTTAAGAGCGTCGCGCAGATGGTTTTCGACGGTGCGCTGGTTTTTGTTGGACATCATGTCGATGAAGTCGATAACAAACAGCCCTCCCAAGTCGCGCAACCTGAGCTGGCGGGCAATTTCATCGGCCGCTTCCAGATTGGTATTGAGGGCGGTTTCCTCAATATCGCTGCCTTTGGTAGCGCGTGCGGAGTTGATGTCTATCGAAGTGAGCGCTTCGGTATGGTCAATCACTATCGAACCGCCGGAAGGTAGCGAAACTTCACGTCCGTAAGCGACTTCGATTTGGGATTCAATCTGGTAGCGGTTAAACAGAGGGACAGCATCCTGATACAGCTTTGCTTTCGGCAAAAAATGCGGCATGACCTGCTTCAGGAAGTTTTGTACCAGCTTGAATGAGTCTTCGTTGTCGATCAGGATTTCATCAATATTGCCGCGTAAATGGTCGCGCAAGGCTCGGATGATGACGTTGCTTTCCTGGAATACCAGGAACGGCGCTGCTTGGTCGTTGGAAGAGCGGTCAATGGCTTCCCATAACTGCATCAGGTAATTCAAGTCCCATTGCAATTCTTCGGCATTTTTTCCACAACCAGCGGTTCTGACGATCAGTCCCATGCCTTCAGGGATTTCCAGGCTGGCCATGACTTCGCGCAAATCGCTACGGGTCTCACCTTCTATGCGCCGGGAAATGCCGCCTGCTTTGGGGTTGTTCGGCATCAACACCAGATAAGTGCCGGCCAGACTGATGTAAGTGGTTAACGCTGCACCTTTATTGCCGCGTTCCTCTTTTTCAATCTGAACAATAATCTCCTGGCCTTCTTTAATCAGATCTTTTATAGCAGGGCGGCGGCCATCGGTTTCGGCACCGTCCTGTGTTTGGCGATAGAGAGGGGAGATTTCTTTAAATGGTAAAAAGCCGTGTTTTTCAGCGCCATAATTGATAAATGCCGCTTCCAGACTGGGTTCTACGCGGGTGATAATGCCTTTGTAGATGTTGGATTTCTTTTGTTCTTTTGAAGGTACTTCTATGTCAAAATCGTACAGTTTTTGACCGTCTACCAAGGCGACCCGCAGTTCTTCAGCTTGCGAGGCGTTGATAAGCATTCTTTTCATTCAATTATCCTTGTGGTTTCCTGCTCCATTATCAGATTTTACTGATCAGACTAGCTCTGGTCTTGATATTTAGTTAGCTTGTAAATACACAATGAGGATTGTTCTCGATCCAATAACACCATCAGCCTGGCTTTTACGGTGTTATGGGGGATGTGTCCGCACATTGTGGCGTATCTTGCGCTTCAACAGGTGAAGACAATGACCGCACGCCGACAAACTTAAGCACATTCAGTCTTGGCGGTAAATTCTGTTTTAAACAGGTGTTAAAAATCGCGCGTCTAGGGTCGAACGACGAACCCGAAAATCTGCAATGAAGGAATATCAGCTTAAGCAGCATAACAAGCCGCTGTATATTCTTCATTGGGTAGCTCTAAAAGTCAGTTTCATTGTTGAAATCTGTAGAGCATGGTATGTTTTTATTAAAAACGTGCCTAATATAGCAACCTTATTGCCCTACATCAATTTAAACAATAAATTAAAGCAGATACTGGTATTATTTATAGCATGGATATAGAAAATCAAAGCGCGACACCCAAGGTTACCTACGTCGAAATAACAGAAGACCATAGCGATCAGCGCTTGGACAATTTCTTAAGCACCTACCTTAAAGGTGTTCCAAAAAGCTTTATTTGCCGCATCGTCCGCAAAGGTGAAGTCAGGGTTAATAAAGGCCGTGTGGATGTTAAGTACCGGCTGCTGACGGGTGATGTTGTCAGGATTCCGCCGGTCAGGGTAGCTGAAAGGCAAGGCCAGCCTTTTATTGCTCATGGCCTGCAAGATGCGCTACGGCAAAGTATTTTGTTTGAGGATGAGGCTTTTCTAATTATCAATAAACCGGCAGGATTTGCTGTACATGGCGGCAGTGGTGTCAGCTCCGGCATAATCGAAGGTCTGCGGCTGATCAGGCCGGAAGCACATTTTCTGGAACTGGTTCATCGGCTTGACAAAGATACCTCGGGCTGTTTGTTAATTGCCAAGAAGCGTAGCGCGTTGCGCAAGTTGCACGAGTTGTTCCGCGACGATCATATAGAGAAAACTTATCTGGCTCTGTTAGCCGGGCAATGGGCAAGAAAAAAGCAGGTGGTCAATGCGCCATTGCAAAAAAATGTCAGCAAAGGCGGTGAGCGTATGGTGGTTATCAGCCAGGGCGGCAAAGATGCCGAAACCTTGTTCACCCGCATGCAGTTATTTCATGACGCAACGCTGGTGCGGGCGGCACCAAAAACCGGACGAACCCATCAAATCCGCGTCCATGCTGCCAGCCTTGGTCATGCCATCGTAGGTGATGAGCGCTACGGCCTGGATGAGGTCAATAAGGCTTTTAAAGCCAGAGGTTATAAACGCATGTTCCTGCATGCGGAAACACTAAAATTCCAGCATCCTGTCACCGGTTTGCCATTAACCATTTCAGCACCCCTGCCACAGCAACTTAACGAATTGCTAAAACATGAAGAACAAATTTGATTTAATTATATTCGACTGGGACGGTACTTTAATCGACTCAATAGACTGGATTGCCCACTGCCTGCAAACAGCAGGCAAGCTTTGTGCTTGTGCTGTTCCTGAACGTCAGGCCGCAAAAGATGTCATTGGTTTAAGTATAAAAAGAGCCATGCAGGCATTATTTCCTGATGTCGACGATCAAACCCACGATCATTTGGTTGATCGTTATAGCGAGACTTATTTTTCCAGGCAAATCAGCAAGGATGATTTGTTTCCGGGCGTTTATGAAATGCTGCAAGAGTTAAAAGATTCAGGCTACCAACTGGCTGTTGCGACCGGAAAAACCAGGGCCGGCTTACAGGAGGCGCTACAGGCAACCGGTACAGAAGAGTTGTTTTGCGTGACGCGTTGCGCCGATGAGACGGCTTCAAAACCCGATCCGAAAATGCTTGACGAGATTATTGAATACACCAAAGCTGCAAAAGAACGTACCTTGATGGTTGGGGATTCCATACATGACTTGCAAATGGCGTTGAATGCTCAAATAGCCGCTGTTGCCGTGTCGTGCGGCGCGCATCAGGAAGAATTTTTGCAACAATACAATCCGTTGCTGTGCTTGCAGCAGCCTACGGAATTACTGAATATTATTAAAGGCTAAAAATATATGGAAAATAAACAGGACAATCAGTTTAAAACAGGTGGTTCCCGGGAACAGGGCTGGGAGCGTGAAATCATCGAAAAATTGGCTTTTGCTGCGGTAACCGAACAAAGACGTGCCAGACGCTGGAGTGTTTTTTTCAAATCCCTGGTGTTTATATATCTGCTGGTTATTTTCGGCCTGGCTATATATCCCAAGATTAAAGTACAGATAGGCAGTGAAACCAAAGGCCATACGGCGAGTATTGACATCCGGGGCGTTATCGCAGAAGACAAGCCCGCCAATGCCAGCAGCATTATTGAGAGTCTCAGGGATGCAGTCAAAGACTCTGATACCAAAGGCATCATCTTGCATGCCAATTCACCGGGCGGCAGTCCGGTGCAATCGGCTTATGTCTATGAGGAAATCAGGAAAATAAAAAAAGAGCACCCCAAATTGCCGATTTATGCAGTAGTCAGCGATATATGTGCTTCCGGGTGTTATTACATTGCTTCAGCAAGCGACAAGATTTTCGTAAGTCCGGCCAGTCTTATCGGTTCGATAGGCGTACTTATGGATGGTTTTGGTTTTGTTGATGTGATGCAGAAGCTGGGAGTGGAGCGCCGCTTGTTGACAGCCGGTGCGCATAAGGCCATGTTGGATCCTTTTTCACCGCCTAAAGAAGACGAAACCCGTTATATGCAGGGCTTGCTGGAACAGGTTCATCAACAGTTTATAGATGCGGTTAAAGCGGGTCGCGGCGACCGGCTGAAAGAAAATCCTGATGTGTTTTCCGGTCTGGTGTGGACCGGTGAAGCCGGGGTTAAACTGGGCATCGCTGATGGCTTTGGCAATGATGACTCGGTGGCAAAAGACCTGATCGGTGCAGAGAAGCTGGTCGATTTTACCCAGCACGAGCGTTTGCTGGACCGGATCGCAGGCAAGTTGGGTGCTGCGTTTGGTCAGGCTATCGGCAGTCTGGCCAAAGCACCCTCGTTACAGTAATGCCGCTTGTGGTTGTTATGCAATTTTGATTGCGCGGCGGGCAATTGAATAATCAAACTGATAGGGAAAAATATGCGTATCCTCGTTGTTGAAGATGAGCTGACGCTGTGTGAACAGATCCATAATTATCTGGCGGCTAAAGGTTTTGCCGTTGATACGGCAAATACCGGTGCGGATGGCTATTACATGGGCAAGGAATACCCGATTGATGCCGCTGTTATCGATCTGGGGTTACCCGATTTTTCAGGTATAGAGCTGATCAAGCGCTTACGCAAAAGTAAAGTGACAGCCCCGATCCTGATTCTGACGGCCCGAAGCCGCTGGCAGGAAAAAGTTGAAGGATTGGAAGCAGGTGCTGATGATTACCTGGTCAAACCGTTTCACTACGAAGAACTGCTGGCCAGAATCAATGCCTTGATCAGGCGCTCAGCCGGAGTTGCACACCCTTTGTTAACCCATGACAATATCGAGCTGGATACTGTCGCACAGGAGGTTTCTGTTTCCGGTGAAAAGCTGGAATTAACCGCTTACGAGTACAAGGTGCTGGAATATTTAATGTTTCGTAAGGGTGAATTGGTTTCCAAGTCTGTGTTGACCGCACATATCTATGATGAAGATTTTGATCGCGACAGCAATGTTATCGAAGTTTTTATTGGCCGGTTGAGAAAAAAACTGGATCCTGACGGCACTCGCAAACCGATTGAAACGCTGCGCGGACGAGGTTATCGAATCTCTGCCGAGGATTGAAAGTAACCCTTCTGTAGTCAGGCTATTGTGCGTATCCGGTCCTTAAGTTTTCGATTATTGCTGGCCGAAGGGCTGGTGTTGATAGTTTTTTTCGTGCTCGTTGCTGTTGTTCTTGAGCAAGGTTTTCGCGAAAGCGCCGAACAGTCCTTGCAGGAGCGCTTGCAGATACAAATCTACTCATTATTATCAGCGGCCGAACTTAACAATGCGGGCGAACTGAAAATGTCCCCGAGTTTATACGAGCCGCGCTTTGAATATCCCGGCTCCGGTCTTTACAGTTTTATCCAGCAGGCCAAGAAAAGGCCGATATGGAGCTCGCCTTCCGCGATTGGCCTGGAAGTCATTCCCGCGCCCGAGTTACGCCCAGGCCAGTGGGTGTTCCTGTTCGACAAACACTATCGCTATGTCCTCCATAATCAGGTTGTCTTGAAAAATGCCGAGGGCGATGAAGAAGAGTTTACCTTTACCGTTGCTGAAGATGCCACATTCATCAGCAGTCAGGTGGCACGCTTGCAAAAAATTCTAATGTTTGGGCTATCGGTGATCGGTGTTGTTTTGGTGTCCATCCAATTTGCGGTGTTGCGCTGGAGCTTACAGCCATTGCGTAGTATTGTGAAAGATCTTGAAGCGGTCGAAAAAGGCGATAAAACGCATCTGGATGGCGATTATGCCACCGAATTGCAAGGGCTGGCGGGAAACCTGAATGTTTTTATCAGCATCGAACGGGCGCATCTGGAGCGTTACCGCAACAATTTGGCCGATCTGGCGCACAGTCTGAAAACCCCGCTGGCGATATTGCGTGGTTGCGTCGAGTCTTTTATCGGCAATAAAGACACGGTACAAGAGCAGATCACCCGGATGAATGAAATTATCGAATATCAGTTGCAAAAAGCTGCTGCGAAAGGCGAGCATAAAGCAATCAAGATGACAGATTTGTCCGCGATTATCAGTAAAATAAGTTCTTCGCTTAACAAGGTTTATATCGATAAAGCCATCACCTTTGACATTACCGTACCGGAGTCCTGTCTGATCTATTGCGAAGAAGGCGACCTATATGAAATTGTCGGTAATCTGATGGACAACGCCTGCAAGTGGTGCAGGCAGACTGTCAAAGTCAGTGTTTTGCTAAATCAGCGTAAAGCCAGACGTGATTTTTCTGTGCTGTTACTGATTGAAGACGATGGGCCTGGGATTCCGGTAGGAAAGTTTAACGACATTCTGAAAAGAGGTGGCCGCGCCGATGAAAATATTCACGGACACGGTATCGGCATGACCGTAGTTTACGACCTGATCGGTTTATTGGGCGGTAAGCTGGAAGGTAGCAAAAGCGAAGCGCTGGAAGGTATGAAGTGGAGTGTCTATTTGCCGTGATTGATTACACCCTGATCTGCAATTTATATGCTCGACGGTACTGATGCCAGCCGTCGAGCGTATCGGTCAGCTAAACGCCGGAAGGCGCTTTAATTGCTTTAAAACCAATATCGGTACGGTAATAAACCCCATTCCAGTGTATTTTGTCGGCAAGGGCATAGGCGTTTTTCTGTGCTTGCTGAATATCATCACCCAACGCGCAAGCGCATAATACCCGCCCACCGGAAGTCACTATGTCATCGCCAACTTGTTGCGTTCCGGCATGGAAGACTTTGCTGTCTTTCTGTTCTTGCGTGGGCAAGCCGGAAATAATCGCGCCTTTTTGGTAAGCATCAGGATAACCGCCTGCCGCCAAAACCACGCCCAACGCCGCGCGCTCATCCCAATCGCTGGTGGTTTTATCCAATTCGCCCGCCAAGGCCGCCAAGCACAACTCCACCAAATCGGATTTTAAGCGCATCATAATTGGCTGAGTTTCGGGGTCTCCGAAGCGGCAGTTGAATTCCAGCACTTTAATCGCGCCGATCGGCGAAATCATCAAACCGGCGTACAAAAAGCCCGTGTACGGAATACCATCCGCTGCCATGCCGTCCAGCGTGGGCATGATGACTTCGCGCATGGTGAGTTCGTGGATTTCTGGTGTAACCACAGGCGCAGGCGAATACGCGCCCATGCCGCCCGTGTTCGGGCCTTTGTCGCCATTGTCGCGGGCTTTGTGGTCTTGTGATGTTGCCATTGCCAAGGCGTGTTTGCCGTCAGCGATTACGATGAAACTGGCTTCTTCGCCAACCAAAAACTCTTCGACCACCACGCGATGCCCCGCTTCGCCAAAAGCATTGCCCGCGAGCATGTCTTCTACGGCAGCAATGGCTTCTTGTTCGGTTTGCGCGACAATCACGCCTTTGCCCGCCGCCAAACCGTCGGCTTTCACCACGATAGGCGCGCCTTGTTGTTTGATGTAAGCAATGGCTAAATCTTTATCGGTGAAGCTTTGGTAAGCGGCAGTCGGGATGCCGTGGCGGCTTAAGAAATCTTTGCAAAACGACTTGGAGCCTTCCAATTGCGCCGCCTGTGCGGTCGGGCCAAAGCATTTCAAACCAGCGGCTTGGAATTGGTCAACAATGCCCAATACCAACGGCACTTCGGGCCCGACGATGGTTAAAGCAATACCGTTGTCTTGTGCGAACACCAGCAACGCCGGAATGTTATCGACCGCAATGGCGACGTTTTCAATGCCCGATTCAGAAGCTGTGCCGGGGTTGCCGGGCGCGACAAAAACTTTAGTGACATTAGGTGATTGGCTGGCTTTCCAAGCAAGGGCATGTTCGCGCCCGCCGCTGCCGACGATGAGGATGTTCATGGTTTTGGTTCTCGGGGTTTTATGGATCGGTATTTTTAATGTAGGTTGGGTTAGCGATAGCGTAACCCAACAATTGCTGCTCCGATGTGTTGGGTTACGGCTATCGCCTAACCCAACCTACGAAAATATTTTAGATGGGTCAATAATTCTTTAATCGGATTTTTGTAACCATTCATACCGCAACAGGTGGTTGGAAAAACGACACATGCGTTCCGGCTTTGGTGTGTAACTTAGGCAGATTCAGCGTAAGCAATTCCGGCACTAAATCCCGCACTTCTTTTTCCAACTCATCCAAGGTTTCCGCTTCTACCACCAAGCCTTTTAAATCAGGGCTGGTCGCGACGTAAACATTAGCTTCATCGTCATGGATGATTTCAATTTTGCACACAGCGACAATCCCAAACCTGCAAAGAATGCCGCACAAGGCCAGCTTAAACGGTACATGCTGTTCTCCTGAAAATGAAGTTGAGCATAAAGATCAATTTTGTAGGATGGGCTTCCCTTCGTTCAGCCCATCCTACCAACTACCAAGACTCATGAGTCATCATGTCAAGCATTTTACGAAGTCGCATAAAACGCTCCTCGTATTCCATTTGCTCAGGTTTATTTGATGGTTTTTCACGTAAGTTAAGATCATAAATTTCGTCAAGCATATGCCTCATTTCATAAACCATTTTTTCGGTTCGAGGACTACGTTTAGCATATTTTTCTGAAATATAACGGATGTAATCTTTTGGAATAAGTCCTTCAGGGTTTTCAAGCCTTTTTTCCACACCTAATACCGAACTTCTAAGTTCAGTAATTACCGAAAGAATATCTGCTAGAGAACGCTGTTCAGGATTGTCGCTCTGTCTTAATAACTGCAAATCTAAAGATACAGAAATTGGAGTTTCTACAAGAGAAGGATTGTTTTCAATAGATCTAACTTGAGCAATGATTTCTGTTTTAGCGGATTCAACGCTGTCTAAATCATGATGGTCAACATGAATCGTTCTAGTTCCTGCGACATCAAACGGTATTTGCTCACCTTTTTTGATAATTTGAACAAGAGGCTTTCGAATTACATGACGAATAGCCAACTCATAAAAAACATTAGGATTACGCTCTGTTAAATCTGCTATTACGAGCGGATCATCAACTATATGTTGAATAACCTGACTTGTAATCATCCCAGGTTCAGAAATTGTGTCTGCTCTTGTCGGTTTATATCCACATTCTTTAAGTGCTGGAGTAATAACGTGTTTAAGAATTTGATCTGAACGCTTTCGGGTATCAGAATCAACTTCACCAATTGGTGCTATAACAAAACAATCTTTATCAGACACGCTTTAACTCCCAGAATTAATTTAAGATATTTCTAGTAACCATCAATGCCTAAAATGCCGCATCCCAGTAAACACCATTGCTATCCCATGCTCATCCGCTGCCGCGATCACTTCGGCATCACGCATTGATCCACCTGGATGGATAATCGCGGTCACGCCCGCTGCGGCTGCGGCATCGATGCCGTCGCGGAAGGGGAAGAAGGCGTCGGAGGCGAGGGCTGAGCCTTGCACGACCAAGCCTTCATCTGCGGCTTTAATGCCAGCGATTTTCGCCGAATACACGCGGCTCATTTGGCCTGCGCCGACACCAATGGTTTGCCCGTTTTTGCAGTAAACAATGGCGTTAGATTTGACGAATTTGCCGACTTTCCACGCGAACAGCATATCCGCCAGTTCTTGTTCGGTTGGGGCGCGTTGGCTGACGATTTTCAGGTCGGCGGCGGTGATTGTGCCTTGGTCTTTGTCTTGCACCAACAAACCGCCCGCGACGCGTTTGAAATCTAAGGATGCGGCTTCATGTTCTGCCCACACGCCGCATTCCAATACGCGGATGTTTTGTTTGGCGGCGAGTACGGTTTTGGCGGCCTCGCTAACGACTGGCGCGATGATGACTTCGACAAATTGCCGTCCGATAATTTCGGCGGCGGTGGTTTCGTCCAGTTCGCGGTTGAAGGCGATGATGCCGCCGAATGCGGAAGTCGGGTCGGTTTGGTAGGCCAAATTGTACGCGCCTAAGTTATCGTCGGCTTCTGCCACGCCGCAGGGGTTGGCGTGTTTGACGATGACGCAGGTGGGTTTGGCGGTGAAAGCTTTCACGCATTCCAAGGCCGCGTCGGCATCGGCGATGTTGTTGTACGATAATTCTTTGCCTTGCAATTGCTTGGCGGCGGCTATGGTGCCGGACGCGGGGGCTTTTTCGCGGTAGAAGGCGGCGTTTTGGTGTGGGTTTTCGCCGTAACGCAAGGCTTGATGATGTTCAAATTGCAGGTTTAAGGTTTCGGGGAATTGCACGTCGTTTAAGCCGCTTAAGTAGGCCGCGATTTGGGTGTCGTAGCTGGCGGTGCGGGCGAAGCATTTTACGGCTAAGTTGAAACGGGTTGCGCCACTGAGTTGGCTGTCGCTGCCTTGCAATTCGGCAAGGATAAAACCGTAATCATCAGGATTAACTACCACGGCAACGTCGGCGTGGTTTTTAGCGGCGGCGCGCAGCATGGTCGGGCCGCCGATGTCGATGTTTTCAATCGCGGTATCAAAATCACAATCCGGTTTGGCGATGGTGGCGGCAAACGGGTACAAATTCACCACCACCATATCAATTGGTTTGATGCCGTTTTCTGCCATGATGGCATCGTCAATACCTCGACGGCCTAAAATGCCGCCATGCACTTTCGGGTGCAGGGTTTTCACGCGTCCGTCCATCATTTCCGGGAAGCCTGTGTAATCGGAGACTTCGGTGGCGGGGACGTTATTTTCCGTCAGGGTTTTATAAGTGCCGCCTGTGGACAGGATTTCTATGCCTAAGTCGGTTAATGCGCGGCAAAAATCGACAATACCGGATTTATCTGAGACGCTGATTAACGCCCGGGTTATTTTTTTCATGCAAATGTGAATTAAAGTGTTAATTTGAGTCGGATGTGAGCAGCTAATCAGGAGATAGCCGTATCTGATCCGGCGTTATGATAGGCCGTATTGTTCCAGCTTCTTGCGTAAGGTACTACGGCTTAGACCCAAGGCTTTGGCAGCCTTGGTTTGGTTATGGCCTGAATGCTTTAATGCCGTTTCCAGCAAGGGTTTTTCAACTTCGCTCATGACCATCGCGTGCAGGCCCACAACATCATGACCGTTGAGCTGCGAGAAATAAAGCTCAACGGTTTGTTTAACATGCGCGGAAAGCGGCACAGCTACTGGTTTTTTGCTGTCTATGTTGATAACTTCAGGACATTTTTTTTGAGATGCTTCCATTATGATTCAGCGCTATCGCTCGTTTTGTTTTAAAAGAACGCCGATTTTATCAGCTCGATTTGTTGGAATGGCAAAGCAGTCTGGTTGGTGCGGTTTTTAACTATCCTGATGGATAATTCGAAGCGGTTTTAAAGAACCAATCTGTACCTTTGATGCCATTCTAACACCGCTCATGTTTCCATAAAAGCTGTAAAATTTTCAAAAACAGTGTAAAGCTGAAACGTAATATCGGTAGGCATCAAGAGGCTTTATCTTCGGGATCAACGCATTCATTCCAGATGGGATTGTTGAGGTCATCTTCGTGCAGTTTAGCCGCATCTACAGGATAGATATGCCAGAATGATTTATCAATTTTAGCATTGCTATAGCTCTCTTTCTTATCATGGGTGAACGGACACCACCAGTTCTCCACAATTTTTACCATGTAGGCATGCCATTCAAATAGGGCGACGCTGACCGGGCAATACCAGGTGCAGTTAAGTATCCAGAACAGCTTTGATTGGGAAAGGCTGGGCTGAAAGGAGGGTTGCATCGTGATTTGATTCTTCAGGGTATAACGATGGCTGGCGCGGTCGGGCAAAAAATCAGCCAGGGTTTTAACATTTTTAGCGCCCACAAAACGCAAATGGTAGTAAGTCATATAGGCGCTGAGGAAGACAAAAGGCAGGGTGAGTATGGGCAGATAAACGAGCACCATACCGATGGCGCGATGAGGGACGGACATGTTGTTATGGTTTTTGCCGATTTCAACGCGGGCAGAACAGGAATCGCAAGCTTTCATTGTTTAAATATCCTCATTTTTTAGTGTTGGGTTATGCTTTGTTATTATTTTTTCGTTATTCAGCAACTGGTAAATACTCAGGCAACCAGCACAGCAAAATCTCAGTAAACCATCCGTACTATTTAGCTCAAAACCTTTTATTTCAACCGGTTGACCGCAAAGGATACAAGCTTCTTTACATTTTATAGGGGTCATAAGGGAGGCTTCAACGGCTTTACAGGCTGGCCGAAACCGAGCAAAAAAAAGTTTTAAGATATTCCGTTTCGGGTGATGCCGGGTCAACAGGATGGTCCGGTCCTTGTCCACTGCTGGCAAAAAATACCAAGTGGCGGTCTATATGTCGTCCTGATGAGCGCAAAATTTCATGCAGATTATCGCGGCTCAGATGATAGGAACAAGAAGCCGAGACCAATATGCCGTTTTTGGACAAAATTTGCAAGGCCAGATGGTTCAGCCGACGATAGGCTTCATAGCCTTGTTTGAAATCTTTTTTGCGTTTGATTAAGGCGGGTGGATCAACAATGATAAGGTCATAAAGCTGGTTGTCCAGCCGCGCTTGCTTAAGGAATTCAAATACATCGCTGCGCACAAAGTGCATCTTGTCGGCTACCTGATTGAGCTCGGCGTTTTCCATGGCCAGCTTCATCGCGTCTTCTGATGCATCTACACAGGTCACTTCAGCAGCCCCTGCCAGCGCGGCCGGAACGCCCCATGCTCCGGTATAAGAAAACAGGTCCAGAACACGCAGGTTTTTTGCCAGACTTGCCATGTATTTGCGGCTGCTGCGATGATCATAAAACCAGCCGGTTTTTTGTCCGTCGACAATATCGATTTTAAATTGTGCGCCGTTTTCTTCAATGATGAGATTATCTGGCAGTTTTCCGTGTGCTATTTCGGATTCCAGGCTCAAGCCCTCAAGTTGGCGCTGACTGTTATCGTTTTTCAGAATGATGGCTTCGGGATTCAGCAATTCGATCAGTGCAGTGAATAATGACTCTTTGCGCTGTTCTATACCCGCTGTGGTGATTTGTACTGACAACACGCCACCAAAACGATCAATAACCAGACCGGGCAAGCCGTCGCTTTCGGCAAAAACCAGCCGGTAATAAGGTTTGTCGAAAAGTTTCTCCCGCAATGCCAATGCCGTCGATAAACGTTCCTTAAAAAAATTGGCCCCACATTTCAAGTTGGCTTTTCTGGACAACAAACGCGCGCATACCAGCGTGTTCGGATTGATATAAGCGGTACCCAGAACTTTGCCATCGCTGCTGACAATCTGTACCAAGTCACCTGCGGAAAACTGCTCCAGAGGTGAGCGCTTGGTGTCGATTTCGTTACTGAAAACCCACAAATGCCCTTGACGCAAGCGTTTGTCTTCGTTTTTCTTCAGGTAGATCTCTGGGTGAGCCATATTTTAATAAGTAATTTCAAAGTTATAACCGCCGACGCTGGTTTTGGGTGCGGCGATTGTCAGGCTGATTTCAATGGTTGCATCAGGTGCTATTTTAGAGGCAACAACGGGTTCAGATAAATAATCTTGTGGGTGGAAAGTTCTGTGGGTAAAGGTCTGTCCGGTATAGTCCTGCAGGCTCAGGTTGATATTCGGATAATTCTGCGTAAAGGCCGCCTGATTGTTAATAACACACTTGAAAGCGTAATTTCCGTCAGCTAAGGGTGTAAAAGCACTTTGCATGATGCTGAGTTCATCCGGGTTTTTGTAAACAGGCAAGGGATAGTTTACAAATCTGGACAGCTTTTCAAGGGCAGGGCGGATTGCGGGGTTCTGGATAACGTTACCGATTTCAAAATAAGCAATTTGTATGGCTAACACTAATGCGGCAGTGACAACGCCGTGTTTCCAATAAGGCCAACTGATTGCCGGTTGTTGTTCCCAGGGCATCTCGGCAATGTCTGGAAAGTCGGCAAGACTGTTATCTTCATTGCTTAGTAATTCCAGGGCGTCAAACTTAACCAAACAGTTATCGCAAAACACAATAGCTCGGCTGTCGCGTAACTGTTTTGTGGTTATCAGTTGGATTTTTTGACAATTCGGGCATTGCGTAAACATGGTTTGTCAATTTTTGTTGCCGTCCAGCCTGATCCAATCTTCCTGTTGTACTGGCGGCTGGAAAATGATCGATTGCCGGTAGGCATTCATCACGGATTCGGCCTGCTCCTGCAAAATGCCAGATAAAACCAAGTTGCCACCGGGAATGACTAGCTGGTTAATTTGCACCGACAAATCGATTAACGGTTTGGCTAAAATATTGGCTAATACCACATCTGCCTGTACAGGTGAAAACTGTTCCGGCAGATAACAGCGGATTTTATCCTGCACATGGTTTTTCAAGGCATTGTCCTGCGTTGCTGTAATTGCCTGCGGGTCTATGTCAATTGCATGGGCGGTTGTTGCCCCCAGTAATACCGCCGCTACAGCCAGTATACCTGAACCGCAACCGTAATCGATGATGGTTTTGCCGGTTAAGTCGTGACTAGCCAGCCATTCCAGGCAAAGCGCTGTCGTCGGGTGTGTGCCGGTGCCGAATGCCAGCCCAGGGTCAAGCGTTAAACAAACAGTGCCGGCTTCATGATGTTCCTGTCCGGTTGGGCAAACCCAGAGCTTATCGGCGAATTTCATGGGCTTGTAAAACTCCATCCAGGCACGTTCCCATTCCTGATCTTCCACGCGTTCATATAGCCAGTTGCGTAAACCAGCTTTTTTAAATTGGGAAAAAGTTAGGGATTCTATCAGGGCTGGTTCAGCATCCAATTCGTAGAGTGCGGTAACCTGGGTGTTGCTCCAGATTCGGGTTTCACCGATAGCGGGTTCGTAAACCGGTTCGTCTTCGGCGTCCATATAAGTGACGGAGACGGCACCGAGGTTGCTGAAAAAGTCAGCCAGTTTGGGTGCGGTTTTTTCATCGGTGATTACAGAAATTTGATGCCAGGTCATAAATAGGGGAATGGAGTGGATGTAATAGTTTTGCAGGTCGGGTCACGATCAAACCCGGTATTTTCGAGCCGCTGTCGAGTCTTTCTTGCTGTCTCAAATCAGGTGATTTTAAAACGGGCGCTATTCCAGGGCGAGAATAAAATCCCATTGTGATTTACTGACCGGCATAATCGATAAGCGATTGCCGCGCCTTACCAGCGCCAGATCGGCCAATTCATCTTTCGCTTTTAATTCACTCAGCGTAATGGTGCGCGACAGGGTTCGAACATATTTAACATCCACCATGATCCAGCGTGGATTGGCAGGGTCGCTTTTGGGGTCGAAATGCTTGTCGTCCGGGTCGAAGGCAGAAAAATCGGGATAACCTTCCTTGGCTACTTCTGCTATACCGACAATACCCGGTTCAGCGCAGTTGGAATGATAAAAGAAGATTTGATCGCCTGTTTTCATTGCATCGCGCATCATGTTTCTGGCCTGATAATTACGCACACCATCCCAGTGCTCGGTTTGCGCTGGCCTGCTGTAGAGGTCAGCAATGCTGAACGCGTCAGGTTCCGATTTCATTAACCAGTAGTTCATGTTACCCCAAAGTATTTTCAAGAAAGTGCCGGGTACTAAACTAAAAGTTATTTAGCAACGGCGTAGATGCGGGGTTATTTTAGCAGCGCGTAGTATTCATTAAAATGCGCGATACGGTCAGCCAGACCCAATGTGCCGCCATTCACTCTTTTAGTGACATCGGTGACGACAGCATCGCTTGCGCCGCCATCGCAGATTGTCCATAACTTGTTGCTGTTAAAGAAAAATGCCGCAGAAGCCAGCGGGTATTTAGTGGCGACCAGATCAGGGTTGGCGACAGTGTCTTCGCCAATAAACGTGGCAAAGCTGCTGTAATTGGTCTTGCCGGTCAATTGTATGTAACCGCGGCCCCTGAATTTATAGCCGTCGCCGCTGGCTTCATCGCCGTTGCCCATCCTGTTGGCATAAACCCGTGAAGCAATTTTGGCGGGGTTTTTCGCGTAAGACGGGATCAGGGCATCGGTAAAATATTTTGGGAAAGTTTTTTTCAAACCTTCGGCGGAATAGTTCAAGTTTTCGCTGACCTGTTTAAAACCGCCGCTTTCATGACCGCACTGTGCCAAAAAATGTGCGAGCCTGAGTGAATTGGTGATATTGAATTTTGCAGCCGTATCCGGTATTTGGGCTATCACTGTATCGGGAATATGGCCTTTTAACTTATCCAGATTAAAGGCTCCCGTTGCTTGCGTCTCCGCGGGAGCAGGAAACAGTTTTGCCCAACTCTTATCACCGATAACGCCGTCAGCGGTCAAACCGTTCTGCGCTTGCCATTGTTTCACTTTCGTTTCAGTGCCCGGGCCAAAAGAGCCGTCTGCGACCAGACCCAATTTAGTTTGAAGTTTTTTGACATCATCACCTGTAGAGCCTTTTTTTAGGAGCATGGCATTACCTGCTGATAGCATTTATAAAATACGGAATTGGTTTTGGGCGATTCTAACCCCTATTTCTAACAGTGTATAGCGCAGGGGCTGAAAGCGGGATCAATCTGGAATTACGATTTTGGCACAAGCGCGGTACTATGAACGCTATTGTGCGTGGCAGTAAGGCCGCAATGGCAATTATCCTTCCGTAGGTATATTGTTTGCGTGAAATGTACCATTATTGAATACCACAAATTCATTTGACTTAAGGATGCCTGCTCCATGACCAGAAAGCTCTTGATTGGTTTTGTTATTAATGCGCTATTCTTGTTTGCGGCACAGGGAGCAAGTTTCGACTGCACTCGTGCCAGCGGTTTTGTCGAAAAGACCATCTGTACCGATAAGACGTTATCAGAGCTGGATTCCTTGCTGGACACTACCTACCGAAAAGCGATTGAGGAGGCAGAGCTGCCCGCGCAAGTTCGGCAAGACCAAAAAGCCTGGATAAAGCAGACAAGATCGGCTTGTGACACGGTGAGCTGCCTGCAACAAAGTTACCGGCAAAGAATTGCCGACCTGATCGCCATAAAAACGGTTGTCTGGAAAACCTTTTCCGATCCGCTTGCCGCAATTGAGTTTATCTACCCCGGCAACAGAAGCGTTCAGGTTGAGCAAAACCATATAAAAGTTCTGGAGCCTGTAATGCCGGATGGCAGTGAATACATTATCCATTTCGAAACAGGCGAGGGCGATTTTGCAAAAGCTATCGAAAAATCCGGCGTATTTGAGGAACGGGCTAAAGATGAATGGATTGCAACGATAGGCCGTTTTGAGAATAAACCCGCCGAAAAAATAGCCGGAGCAGGCTGGAGCGGACTTAAAACAACCATTACTTGCGGCGTAAGCGACCAGCAAGGTTTCCACGCGGCAGGCGGCGAATGTTTGTGGGCGGTCATCAGTGACGGCAGGCATTATCTTGTCGCTGATACCCAGGGCATAAGCGGTCTGGACGCGGATACGCTCAAGACGCTGATGTCTATAAAATTTACCCCGCAAAAATAAGCTGCACTTATGCAAAGACAACTGGAACCAGAGTTAATGGAAGATGCGCTTCAGGTGCAAGCTTATGCGGAAGCGGATTTTTCCATTCCCCACAACCAATTCATACAACACTTAACAGCCTTCGTAAATAATCCGCAATTTTGCGGTACGGCATTGGATTTAGGTTGCGGTCCGGGTGATATTTGCCGCCGCTTTGGGGAGGCTTTTCCATCCAGTAAAGTACATGCTGTCGATGGTTCGGAGGCGATGATAAATTATGGTAAATTATCTATGCCTGAACGTCTCAAACAGCGTATTGACTTCATCCTGGGCAGGTTGCCGGATGTGATACTGCCGCAACCGGCGTATGACATTATTTTCAGTAACAGCCTCTTGCATCATTTGCCTGATCCACAGGTGCTCTGGCAGTCGGTAAAGCGTTATTCCAGGCCGGGAACTCACATTGTGGTTATGGATTTATTACGCCCCGGCAGTATTGAGGTTGCACAAGGCATGGTGCAGGATTATGCAGGCCAGGAGCCGGAAATTCTGCAACGGGATTTTTATCATTCGTTACTGGCGGCCTTTAGCCTCGAAGAAATTAACCAACAACTGATACAAGCCGCATTGCCTTTGCGCAGTGAACAAATCAGCGACCGGCATGTCCTTATCACAGGCATTGCGCCCTGATAATTTATTGATGGATATAAAATGGAACTCGATATAACTGCGGATCTGCAAAAACCTGACCTTTATTTCAACCGTGAAGTGAGCTTGCTGGAGTTCAACAAGCGGGTATTGGCACAGGCTAAAAATGAGAATGTACCTTTACTCGAACGGCTTAATTATCTTTGTATTTCCTGTTCCAACCTTGATGAATTTTATGAAGTCAGGGTTGCCAGCGTTATTCAAATGGCAGGGATTGATCCGAAGGCCACGGGCCAGGACGGGCTGACGCCGAATGAGCAATTGGAGTTGATTTCGGTTAATGCGCATCAACTCGTCGAGGAACAGTATAAAGTTCTTAACGAAATCCTTATCCCTAAGCTCAATGCCGAAAACATCCATTTTATTCGCCGCAATGAATGGACGGAGGCGCAGCAAAAATGGCTGGAAAACTATTTTAATGAAGAATTGTTGCCCATTTTAACGCCGGTCGGGCTGGATTCAGCGCACCCGTTTCCGCGCATACTCAATAAAAGTTTAAATTTCATCATTTCGCTGACCGGTAAAGATGCTTTCGGCCGGAACAGCGGTCGGGCTATTTTGCAGGCACCCAGGGCCTTGCCTCGCATTATCAAGCTGCCTGAAGATAAAACGAACAGCGGGTCGGCTGATTTTGTGTTCTTGTCATCGATTATCCATGCGTTTGTTGACCAGCTTTTTAACGGTATGCATGTCAAAGGCTGCTATCAATTCCGGGTTACGCGTAACAGTGATTTTTTTGTTGATGACGATGCTATCGACGATTTATTGCTGGCTGTCCAGGGCGAGCTGGCGATGCGCAATTATGGCGATGAAGTCAGGTTAGAGATCGATGCGATGTGTCCTGACGAGACAGTGGCATTTTTGCTGGGCCGTTTTGAAATGACAAGGGATCGCCTGTTCCTGGTCAATGGTCCGGTCAATCTGAATAGAATCCAGGAAATTAATGCCTTGCTGGATCGACCGGACCTCAAGTTTCCGGCATTCAAGCCCATTGTGCCGCCGCAACTGGCGCGAAATAAGGACATATTTGCAGCTATCAGGCGGCACGATATTTTGCTGCACCAGCCTTTTGAGTCGTTCTCCCCGGTGGTTGAGTTTTTGCGGCAAGCGGCGGTTGCCCCTGATGTGCTGGCGATAAAACAAACGCTGTATCGTACCGGCGCGGATTCGCCTATTGTCAACGCTCTGGTTAAGGCCGCAAATGCCGGCAAGGAAGTAACCGTTGTTATCGAATTGCGCGCGCGCTTTGATGAAAAAGACAATATCGGCTTGGCGTCCAAGTTGCAGGAGGCCGCTGTGCATGTGGTTTATGGCGTCGTCGGTTATAAAACCCATGCAAAAATGTGCCTGGTGTTAAAGCGGGAAGGCAAGGAATTGCGTAATTATGTGCACATGAGTACCGGCAACTATCATCGAAAAACCGCAGAGGTCTACACCGATTACGGTTTGTTTTCCTGCGATAAAGAATTGGGCGAAGATGTCAGGCGGGTGTTTGCTCAGCTAACCAGTCTGGGGAAAGTAACCAGGCTGAACAAATTACTGCAAGCACCGTTTACCCTGCACAAGGGTTTGATGGAAAAAATTGAGCGGGAGATAAATCACGCCAAAAACGGCAAACCGGCGAAAATAATTATCCAGGTTAATGCTGTTGTTGAAGAACAGTCTATCCAGGCGCTTTACCGCGCGTCGCAGGCGGGCGTTGAGGTGAAGCTGATTGTCCGTGGCGTATGTTGCCTGCGACCGGGAATTCCGGGTGTTTCTGAAAACATAGAAGTGCGTTCAATTATCGGACGTTTTCTCGAACATGCCAGAATTTACGCGTTTGCCAATGACGGTAACCAGGAAGTCTACGCATCCAGTGCGGATTTAATGAACCGCAATATGTTCCGCCGCGTGGAAATCTGCTTCCCTATTGAAAACAAAAAGCTATATAACCGAATCTTGCGCGACCTTGATCTGTATTTAAGGGACAACACCCAAGCCTGGCTGTTACAGTCTGACGGCAGCTATCGGCAATTGCGCCAAGCTGAGGGCGAAGAAGCCATACAGGCGCAGACGATGTTAATGAATGAATTACAGGCTTAAAAATGACTGAGCTACGAGAGATTGCCCAATTGGGTGCAAAAGTATTGAGGCTTCAGGCTGAAGTTGTCGAAGATGTGCAGAGCCTGGAGACGCGACAAATAATCGAAGCCCTGCAAGCCACGCTGGCGACTACGCAGGGCGTCGGGCTTGCCGCGCCGCAGATCAGCGAATCAAAACGGATTATCATCGTCGCTTCCAGACCTACCGCCCGTTACCCATCAGCGCCGTTAATGACGCCCACTGTTATGATAAACCCCGATTTTCAAGTCCTGTCGGAGGTTAAGGAAAAAGGCTGGGAAGGTTGCCTGAGCATTCCGGGCATACGCGCCTTGGTGCCCCGTTATCAGGAAATCAGGGTCAATTACACCGACCAGCAAGGCGAGTTGACGACAGTAAAGCTAAGCGGATTTGTTGCCAGAGTCTTCCAACATGAATTCGATCACCTGGACGGCAAAGTTTATCTGGATCGGGTTGAGGATAATGCGGATATTTTTGCTGAGAGTGAGTATTTTAAAATAAACCTATAGGCTCAAAACGTTATGGAACGGGTAATATACCCGTTCCTGCCAAGGCGGGTGCGCTGCAACGGACTGTTAGGCGATAATCTTGTCATATTCTGCATGGCTACCTATCCAAAACCACTGGACTCCTTCGGGGACAGGCACACCCAAAGCTCTATAACCTATGCCAACCCGAACACTGCGCAAAGTGCCTTGCTTAAGAGGTTTGAATTGTAAGGATGGATGGCTCGGATTCTGTTTCAGTAGTCTGTAGCACTGACGAGCTTGCTGCTGAACCTCCACAGGCAAAGCATGGAAATGCTTCCAAAATTTGCTTGATGCAAAATGCTTCAAAGCTCAATTGCCTTCCCGCTGTAATATTCTTCCAATGCTTCAGCTGCCAAGCTGTCAAGTTTTCCAGCATTGGCATCATCCTCAATTTGTTTGTCCCAATCACGGTCGTCAAATTCGAGAAACCAATCTCGAAGTTTTGCCAAGTCTGATTTAGGTAGCTGTTGAATGGCTTCTTCAATTGTTTGGACTGAAAGCATAGTCGTCTCCAGAAATATCAAAAAATAAGGTGGGCAACGACTATGTCATTGCCCAGCCACATCAAAAATCTAATAGGTTTAGAGGGTAATATCCGTTACGCAGCAGGAGTAACCTTGTCTTTAACGTTTCAAAATATTCAAAAATATCAAAAACGTTACGGAACGGGTAGCAAACCCGTTCCTGCTAAGGCGGTGCGTCCCTTTGGCCGTATTGTTAGAATTAAATATAACGCCTCATAAGATACTCACCTTCTATCTCAAGACTAAAACCATAGCTTTGATACCAAGAGACTAATTTTTCACGTGAAATTGAATCTTTAGTTTTTTTTTGAGGGATGGCATCTAATTCTAAAATTACATTATATTTATCGGCTAACTCACATAGCTTGCTTAAAATTAAACTTCCCGTACCAATATTCTGTTCATAAATAAACAAATATGTGATTCTAATTGCTGGAGAATCTGTATTATTGAAGCCTTGTAAAGCCATGCAGCCAACATCATTGCAACCCATTTTTATAATATTCGGATGCTTACTATCAAAATGATATAAATGATTCTCGTCGATTTTTTCTGTATAGAATTCCTGCTTAAACTCATTAAAAAATTTATTTTCATTCATTGAATAACTAAATGACTTACTTACAAAATTCATTGTTTATCTCTTTGTGCTAAACAAACTGTTCAATAAGAACATGTATAAAGATGGAATTTACAATACTACGGTTATCTATTGAAATCGTTTTATGATTGTTTTTCATTTAGCGACTCAAAAGAGATATGAGTGAGTCTAACGTTACGGTAAGGGGCGCGCCGCTAACGAAAGCCAAGCGAAGCCGCCGAACCTAGATAAAAACATAACTTCAAAACCGCCAACGGGCGGCGCGTCCCACTTGACCGGCCTGTTAGGCGTCTTGATTTAGAATGAACCAAAATCGGCCTCGCTCTGAGTGATATAAGAACAGAAATTCGCGCTCCCAGAGTTTTCTGCTTTGTTTAGCGGAAATCTGTAAATATCTAAAAGCAGCTGCTCGATATACTTCGCTTTCCTATTTTTTATATCTAAAAATGTGAAGTACACTAAATTTTCCTCCGTGAATCCTTTATTTTTCGCGTGATCATAGATTCTTTTCTTAACTTGCCCTTTTCCGACATAAAGGGCTTTTGAGTGAAACAACTGGTGTTCGGTGCAGTAATCATTTTTCTCCCATAACAGATAAACACCATCATCATTAGAGAGCGGCCACTTACAAAACTTTAGATCATCAAACCCACAGAACCACCCCATATTTGAATGCGCCAAATCAAAAGCTGAAACATCAATTCGCGTCTCTGCTTTGATGTGCTTATCAAATTCTCTTCCCTCAATACCGCAGGAGCATGAACATACTGTGTAACAACTCATATTTACGCCTAACGTAAAATATACACCTGTAAAGGTGTCGTGAAATACACACAAAAAGGTGTATAAAATTCCCATGCCCCTTATGTTTTCAAGAATATACGCCCCAAGTTTTTTGTTAGCAACCGATTTTTGTGAATGGGTTATACACTGATGAATCACTCTCCTATCAGATTGCGTGTACGCTGCAAAAATTAAAGCCCGCCTGACAACCGTGTATAATCCCTGCTTTTTTAGCGGATGCGCGTTTCCCTATGACCACAGTTAATTCCGATAAACTCTCCAGTGCCCGTTTTGCCGAGGCAACCGATGCTTTTGTTGAGGTGTTTACCGCATCGGTAGATTTCGATCAGCGCATGGCGCAGCAGGATATTCAAGGCTCTATCGCCCATGCCACAATGCTGGCGCACTGCGGTATTTTGACGGAACAGGAGCGCGATGCGATTATCGCGGGGTTGACGCAAATCAGCCGGGAAATTATCAACGGTGAGTTTGTCTGGTCGATCAAGCAGGAAGATGTCCACATGAACATTGAAGCGAGGCTGACGGATTTAATCGGTATCGCTGGAAAGAAATTGCACACCGGACGTTCGCGTAACGATCAGGTGGCGACCGACATCCGGCTTTATTTGCGTAGTGAGATTGAGCAGATTACGGTGCAGTTGACGCGTTTGCAATCGGCTATCCTGGATTTGGCGGAGCAACATGCCGATACGATTATGCCCGGTTTTACGCATTTGCAGGTCGCGCAACCGATTACTTTTGGTCATCATTTAATGGCGTGGTTTGAAATGTTAAGCCGTGACCGGGAGCGTTTGCAGGATTGTTGCAAGCGTATCAATGTTATGCCGTTAGGGGCGGCGGCATTGGCGGGGACGAGCTATCCGATAGACCGCTATATGACCGCTGAATTGCTTGGTTTCAGCAGGCCTTCTGCAAATTCGCTGGATTCGGTCAGTGACAGGGATTTTGCCATTGAATTTGCTGCCGCAGGCAGTTTAATCATGATGCATTTGTCGCGTTTTTCCGAGGAGTTAATCTTGTGGTCCAGCGGCCAGTTTGATTTTATCGAAATACCGGATGCCTTTTGTACCGGCTCGTCGATTATGCCGCAAAAGAAAAATCCTGATGTGCCTGAGTTGGTGCGGGGTAAATCCGGTCGGGTGACAGGTCATCTGGTGTCGCTGTTGATGCTGATGAAAAGCCAGCCTTTGGCTTATAACAAGGATAATCAGGAAGATAAGGAGCCGCTGTTCGATACGGCTGATACGTTAATCAATTGCCTGCGTGCTTATGCGGACATGGTTCCGCATATCCGCGCAAAGACGGCCAATATGTACAATTCAGCCAAGCGCGGCTTTGCTACGGCAACTGATCTGGCCGATTATCTGGTGCGTAAAGGCATGGCGTTTCGTGATGCCCATGAAATTGTGGGACTGGCTGTGCGTTTGGGTATTGAAAGTAGCCGCGATTTGTCGGAGTTGTCATTATCCGAATTACAGCAGTTTTCTACGCTGATTACGGCAGATGTTTTCGATTATTTAACGCTGGAGGGCTCGGTCGCTGCCCGCAAGCATATTGGCGGTACTGCACCGGATACGGTAAAAAAAGCCATTGCGGTTGCGCGTCAAAACTATTAAGTAAGAATGCGTGTTTTGTTATTACAACAATCGCATTAAGTTGACGGCTTTTTCATAAAACAGCCGGAAAAATAGTTTCAATCTCTTTGATAGGGTTGTAACGGGTTTGACGCAATTATCGTTTCCATATATCATTGTGCGGTTATGTTAGATCGATTGCCGGAATACATAGACCCTTTGCATTTGGTTGACAAGCGCGGTGCATTGCAGGGTCGAATACCATTGAATAGCCTGGATCGTTTGGCGGGAATACTGCACAACGATACGGGTTCTATTGCTGTGGAGCTGTTTTTTAGCAGGGAAGGTAGATTGGCTAAAATAGAAGGGACAATACAGGCGGTTCTGGAGCTTGAGTGCCAAAATTGTTTACAGGCCGTAGAATGGACTGTCAATGGTAAAGTCATACTCGGTATTGTTACCTCGATAGATCAAGCTGATAGATTGCCCGACGAATATGAGCCTTTGCTGGTTAATGAAGAAAAAATCCTTCTTAAAGAGATTGTTGAAGAAGAGTTGCTGCTTATTTTGCCGACTTTTCCAAAGCACCAGCATGACTGCTTTGTCCCTGCTGTTGATGAAAGCACAGTAGATTCAATAATAAACGTAGAGCGGTCAATTCCTGAAAACCCTTTTTCCATCTTAGCCAACCTCAAAACATTGGAGACTTATAATGGCCGTACAAAAAAGTAAAGTGACCCGTTCAAGACGGGGTCAACGTCGTTCACACGATTCCCTCACCGCAAAAGCCTTGTCTCATGACGCAATAACAGGCGAAACGCATTTGCGCCATCATGTTACGCCAGATGGTTATTTCAAAGGCCGTCAAATCGTCAGTGCTGTTGAAGAAGATTAATAATCCTCTTTAAAATTTTGGCATGATGTCATGTCGATTCTTCCGGTTCAGTTTTTTCAATAACAGCGGAGTCATTTGTCAGCGTGAGTCTTACAATTTCGATTGATGCAATGGGCGGGGACCATGGCCCCGAAGTAATCATACCGGCATCATTGGCTTGTTTAAAAAACAATCCAGACTTAAAACTGATTTTAGTTGGTGATGAAGCTGTTCTCAAACCGCAGTTAGTCCAAGCCTTGGTTGATTTCCAGGACAGGCTTAGCTTGCAGCATGCCTCGCAATGTGTCGAGATGGATGAGCCGCCCTCCAAGGCGCTGAAGAATAAAAAAGACTCCTCTATGCGGGTAGCTATCAATCTGGTGCTTGATGGTCGTGCTGACGCTTGTGTCAGCGCGGGCAATACTGGAGCGTTAATGGCGACGGCGCGATTTGTGTTGAAAATGATTCCGGGCATTGATCGTCCTGCCATTATTTCCACTCTGCCTTCGATATACGGTCACACCCATGTCCTCGATTTGGGTGCGAATGTAGATTGCAGCGCCGAGCATCTTTTTCAGTTTGCTGTTATGGGCAATGAATTAGTGAAAGCTGTTGAAAATATTGATAACCCCAAAGTGGGTTTGTTGAATATTGGCGAAGAAGATATGAAAGGTAATGAGCAGGTCAAGGCGGCGGCTAAATTGCTGGAGAACTCCTCATTAAACTATATCGGTTATGTAGAAGGTGATTCATTAAATGCCGGGCACGTCAAAGTGGATTTGATTGTTGCTGATGGTTTTGTCGGTAATATCGCACTCAAGTCAATTGAAGGTGCGGCAAAAATGATTGGTTCAGGTTTGAAAGAAGCTTTTGGCAAAAACATCCTGACGCAATTGGCTGGGTTGATTGCCTATCCGGTTCTCAAGTCGTTTAAACAGCGTATTGACCCACGATTGTACAATGGTGCAAGTTTTTTAGGTTTGCGCGGATTGGTAATTAAAAGCCATGGTGGTGCCGATGTATTGGCTTTTAAAACAGCTATCCAGCTTGCCGAAGTTGAAGTCAAAAAAGATGTTATTAGAAAGATAAGCGAACAGGTTGAACTTACTCTGGCGCAGAGGAAAAGCGCATGATGCGCTATTCAAGAGTAATAGGTACTGGCGGTTATTTGCCGGAAGAAGTTCGCACCAATGAACAAATATCGCATACGGTTGATACATCCGACAGCTGGATTTTCGAGCGCACGGGCATTAAAAGCCGTCGCATTGCAGGCGCTAACGAGACTGCTTCAAGTATGGCGGAAATTGCTGCACGGCAAGCCATCGCCGCCAGCGGCTGTGCTGCTGAAGACATTGACCTGATTATTGTTGCAACAGGTACGCCTGATCGTGTTTATCCCAGTACAGGTTGTTTGTTACAGCAGCGTTTAGGTATCAAGAATTGTGTTGCTTTTGATGTTCAGGCCGCCTGCTCAGGTTCAATCTTTGGGTTAAGCATTGCCGATCAATACATCAAATCGGGTGCGGCAAAAAAAGTGCTTGTTGTCGGTACCGAGATTTGTTCTCGCGTTGTCGATTGGACGGATCGGAGCACCTGCATTCTCTTTGGTGATGGTGCAGGGGCAGTACTGTTGGGTGTATCGGATGAAACGGGCATCCTGTCCACGCATATTCATTCCGATGGTGAATATGAGGATCTGCTTTATTGCCCAAATCCTCAAGCTGCGACCGAAGCCAATAAAGACGAAGCTGGCTATATTAATATGCGTGGTAACGAGGTATTTAAAGTCGCCGTCAATACCTTGGGTAGGATTGTTGATGAAACGCTGGATGCAAATAACCTGGATAAATCTGATATTGACTGGTTGGTTCCTCATCAGGCAAACATACGGATTATCGCGGCTACTGCAAAAAAATTAAAAATGTCCATGGATCATGTTGTTGTTACCGTGGAGACACAGGGGAACACATCCTCTGCTTCTGTCTTGCTTGCCTTTAATGAAGCCGTGCGTGATGGTCGTATCCAGCGTGGGCAAGTGGTTTTGCTTGAGGCGTTTGGGGCAGGATTCACTTGGGGTTCTGCATTAATCAGGTATTGAATTTAAATCTAAATAATGAGCGATCAAACTTATAATCTGGCGTTTGTTTTTCCAGGGCAAGGCTCCCAGTCTGTGGGTATGTTGACGGAATTGGCTGCAAGCTATCCTGAAGTAAAGCGTGTTTTTGAGCGGGCATCCGACATATTGGGTAGAGATCTGTGGGCTATTGCTGATCAAGGTCCTGAAGATGAATTGAATCAGACCTATAATACCCAGTCTATAATGTTGGCTGCCGGCGTGGCCGTTTGGGAGATCTGGTGTAAACACAGTTCAGTACGCCCGGCTTGGATGGCGGGTCACAGTCTGGGTGAATATACCGCGCTGGTTTGTTCAGAAGCCATGTCTTTCGAGGATGGTATAAAGCTGGTTGCGGCCAGAGGCCGGTTGATGCAAGAGGCCGTACCGGAAGGTGTCGGGTCAATGGCGGCCATTTTGGGTCTTGAAGACCATGTTGTCGTTAATGTTTGCGCAGAAGTTGCCGGAGACGAAGTGGTCTCAGCGGTTAATTTTAATACGCCCGGGCAGGTGGTAATCGCCGGTAATACGGACGCTGTTGAAAGAGCCATGCTTGCTGCCAAGCGAGCAGGTGCCAAACGGGTGATGTTGTTGCCGATTAGCGTACCTTCTCATTGTGCATTAATGGCGTCGGCTGCTGAAAAACTGGATAAATATTTACAGGAAGCTGATATTGATATACCGAAAATGACGTTGATCCATAATGTGGATGTCGCTTCCCACAGTGCTTCAGAAGTTATCCGCAATGCCTTAAAAGAGCAGCTCTACAAGCCGGTACGCTGGGTTGATACTATCAGGTTCATGCACGATCAGGGAGTTACCAGTTTTGTTGAATGTGGGCCGGGTAATGTCTTGATCGGTTTAAATAAGCGTATCGCAAAAGCTGCCGAACATTTAACTATATACAATCCATTGACCCTAAACAAAGCATTGGAGCAACTACACTCATGACTAAGCAAGTCGCATTAGTAACAGGAGCCAGTCGTGGCATTGGCAGGGCAATCGCGGAGAGATTGGCTGAAGATGGTTTTTTTGTTGTCGGGACAGCGACTTCAGAAAATGGCGCGGAAGCGATTTCCGATTTTCTGGGTGAAAATGGCAAGGGTTTAAAGCTTGATGTTGGGGATGCCGAGTCAATTGCCGAGGTTATTAAAACCGTAAATGACGAGTTCGGTATACCGGTCATTCTGGTTAATAATGCAGGGATTACCCGGGATAACCTGTTGATGCGAATGAAAGATGAGGAATGGGATGATATTATCAATACTAACCTGACTTCCGTTTTTCGCATGAGCAAAGCAGTGCTGCGCGGCATGATGAAAGCTAAGGCCGGGCGTATCATTAATATTTCATCGGTAGTCGGCGTTACCGGAAATGCGGGGCAGGCGAATTACGCGGCAGCAAAAGCCGGGATGATTGGCTTTGCCAAATCCATGGCTAAAGAGGTGGGTTCTCGTAATATCACTATCAATACTGTAGCCCCCGGGTTTATTGATACCGATATGACCAGAGAGTTGAGTAATGACATTAAAACAGGTCTGTTGTCATCGATTCCTTTGTCCCGTTTAGGTGAAGCTAAGGAAGTTGCACACGCAGTATCATTTTTGGCTTCTGAAGGTGCGGCGTATATCACAGGTGAAACCATTCATGTGAATGGCGGCCTGTTTATGCCTTAATTGTGTGACATTGTTGCAATATAAAGTATAATTTCCCCGCCGTCTGGGATTTCCAGAAGACGGGATTTCAGTCAAAACTAATAACAATACTATTGTAAGTCGGACTTAAATAAGCTTACATTGTTTGAGGATAAAAATTATGAGTAACATAGAAGAACGAGTAAAGAAAATTGTAGCAGAGCAATTGGGTGTTAAAGAAGACATTGCTACCGATGCTTCATTCGTAGATGATCTTGGCGCTGATTCTCTGGATACAGTTGAACTCGTGATGGCTCTTGAAGAAGAATTCGAATGTGAAATTCCAGACGAAGATGCTGAAAAAATCACAACCGTTCAGCAAGCTATTGATTATGTGAAAAAAAACGTATAGTCCCAGCTTTAGTGGATGATCGTACTCATCCACTAAGTTTTAAATCCCTCTATTTTCCTCTTCATTCTTCTTACGGTAGATTACATTGAGCAATCGTCGAGTTGTAATAACTGGATTAGGTGCTGTAACACCTTTAGCTAATACTGTTCTGGAAACCTGGGATGGTATTATTAACGGTAAAAGCGGTATAAGCCCAATAGATTCTTTCGACATCTCCCCGTTTGCGACTACATTTGGCGGTGTCATTAGAAATTTTGATATTACCCAATACATACCTGAAAAAGATGCCAAACGCATGGATGGTTTTATCCACTACGGTATCGCCGCAGGTTGTCAGGCATTTGAAGACTCCGGTATTGTAGTTACCGAGGCTAATGCTGAACGTATCGGTGTAGCTATTGGCTCAGGGATCGGCGGCATTACCGGTATTGAAGAATGTTACGCTACTTATGATAAAAGCGGGCCGCGGCGCATATCCCCATTTTTTGTGCCGGGCAATATCATTAATATGATTTCCGGTAACCTTTCCATTAAATATGGCTTGAAAGGGCCTAATTTCGCTATCGTTACCGCCTGTGCTACCGGTACACATAACATTGGTGATGCAGCGCGCTTGATAAAATACGGTGATGCTGATGTGATGGTTGCGGGTGGCGCTGAACGTTGTACAACGTCAGCTACAGCGATGGGCGGATTTGCCTCAGCAAAAGCTTTATCGCGTCGTAATAGTGATCCGCAAGCTGCAAGTCGCCCGTGGGATAAAGATCGCGATGGTTTCGTATTAAGCGATGGTGCCGGCGTTGTAGTGCTTGAAGAGCTTGAGCATGCCAAGGCGCGTGGCGCAAAAATTTATGCCGAAATAGTTGGTTATGGTATGAGCGGTGATGCTTATCATATTACTACTCCTTCGGAAGGCGGAGAAGGTGCTGCACGTTGTATGAGGAACGCGTTGCGTGACGCGGGATTAAATGCTAGCGACGTTGATTATATCAATGCTCATGGTACCTCAACACCGGCTGGTGATCTTGGTGAAACTCAGGCAATGAAAGCCGCGTTAGGTGATCATGCCTATAAGGTGGCAATCAGTTCAACAAAATCGATGATAGGTCATTTATTAGGTGCTGCAGGCGGTATTGAAGCGGTGCTGACGGCATTAAGTATCAAGCATCAGGTTGCCCCGCCTACCATCAATCTGGAGAATCAGGATCCTGAATGTGACCTTGATTATGTTCCCAATACCGCGAGAAACATGAAAATCAATGTCGCTTTATCCAATTCATTTGGTTTTGGCGGCACCAATGGTTCCCTGGTTTTTAAGCGTTACGATTAAATATTCGAGGCCGCGTCTCTACTGATGATGCTGGTTAACGGTAAAAACAGGGAAACGATTGCAATAACTGACCGTGGTTTTCAATATGGCGATGGCTTATTTGAAACCATTGAAGTGGCAAATGGGCAGCCGGTTCTATTTGACCTCCATCTGGAACGGTTAAAAGACGGTTGCAAACGCCTCAGTATTCCTTTTTCAGAAACCGAACTACTTGGCCTTGAAGCCAAAGCGCTTTGCCAGTCAGCAGGCAAGGCGGTACTTAAAATCATAGTCACAAGAGGTTCAGGCGGACGAGGTTATCGTCAACCCGAACTCATTCAGCCTGTTCGTGTATTGAGTCTACATCCTTTTCCTGATTATTCCGATGCTCATAAAGAGCAGGGTATCGTTGCTCGCTTTTGCGATACTCGCCTAGGATTAAATCCATCATTAGCCGGCATTAAACATCTTAATCGGCTTGAACAGGTATTGGCACGGGCCGAATGGTATGACCCTGCCGTTCAGGAAGGCATTATGCTTGATATTAACGACCATGTCATCGAAGGCACAATGACCAATCTTTTCTATGTCAAGAATAGTATCCTTCATACCGCGTCGCTTGAGCTGGCTGGTATTGCCGGTGTTATGCGCAAGCTCATTATAATCCTTGCTTCTGAACATAAGCTTCCTGTTATTGAACACAGCTTTTTCAAAACTGACTTATTATCTGCCGATGAGGTTTTTGTCAGTAATTCAATTATTGGTCTGTGGCCTGTCAGGCAGATTGCAAACACCCATTTTGCCGTCGGCCCAATAGGCAGGAAAATACAAACCTGGATAGATCAGTATAAGCGGCAGGCAATAAATCATGCACAGCAGTAAAATTATCCGTGTTGTTTTACTAAGTGTCTTTCTTTTAGCTGCATGGCTGTGGACAGATTATCAAGATGCCTTACAAGCCCCAGCGGTCATTGAACATCCGGTTATTATAGAAATAGAGAAGGGCGATTCCTTTAAGCAAATTACCAATAAACTGCTGCTTGAAAATCTGGCAATCAAACCGTTCTGGTTTAAAGTCATTGCCGTTCAGACAGGAACGTTCAAGAAACTCAGAACAGGCGAGTATGAGTTAGCCGCCGGTTTAACCATGCCGCAAATACTCGCTCTTTTTGTGTCGGGAAAAACCAGACAGCATGCGATCACCATCCCGGAAGGGTGGAGCTTCAAGCAAATACTCGAGGAAATTGAGAAAAACCCTTATATTGAACATACGGTTATGAAGTCGGAAACTGGAGAGAAAGCTTCAGTCGATGTTCTCTGTTTCGAGCCTTTTGGAGTTCAGTCCCCTGAAGGGCTGATTTTCCCTGACACCTATTTTTTTGAAAAACATACATCCGATATTTCTTTACTGAAAAGAGCATGCGCTAAAATGCAACAGGTATTGCAACAGGAATGGATGCAAAGGATGGAAGGCCTGCCTTTTAAATCGGCTTATGAAGCGTTGATATTGGCATCGATTGTAGAAAAAGAAACCGGACTGGCAGCCGAGAGACCTCAAATCGCTGGCGTGTTTATTCGCCGGTTGCAAACCGGCATGTTGCTGCAAACCGATCCTACCGTTATCTACGGCATGGGTGAAAATTACAAAGGTGATATTACTTATAACGATTTAAAAACAGCAACGCCTTACAATACTTATGTTATTAAAGGCTTGCCGCCAACGCCGATTGCTGTGCCGGGTCGGGAAGCAATATATGCAGTTCTGCATCCTGATAACGGTAATAGCCTATACTTTGTAGCGCGTGGTGACGGTACGCATGTGTTTTCAGCGACCTTAAAAGAACACGAGCAAGCCGTGGATAGTTTCCAAAGGAAGAAGAAATGATACGGGGAAAATTTATAACTCTGGAAGGCGGGGAGGGAGTGGGTAAAACCACCAATCTGACATTTATAAAAGAGCTTTTACAACAGCATAATATTCCTGTGGTTGTTACACGCGAACCTGGCGGTACGCCGCTGGCTGAAGAAATACGCAACTTGCTGCTCGATAAGGATAGTGAAGCCGTTTCCGAACAGGCGGAATTATTATTGATGTTTGCTGCACGGGCGCAACACATCAAGCATGTTATAGAACCCGCTTTGGTACAAGGCAACTGGGTCGTCTGCGACCGCTTTACTGACGCGACTTATGCTTATCAAGGCGGTGGGCGTAATATGAAGGTCAGTGCAATTGAGTGGCTGGAGAATATGGTACAAGGTCCGTTAAGACCTGATTTAACCTTGTTGCTGGATGCTCCTGTCGAAATAGGTTTGGCGCGGGCAAAAAAACGTGGCGGTCTGGACAGATTTGAAGCAGAAAAAGTTACGTTTTTTGAACATGTCCGGCGTGCTTATTTGTTGCAAATGGAACTCTATCCTGAGCGAATCAAGTTGATTAAAGCCAACCAGCCATTAGCCGAAGTGCAAAGGGCTATTGCGGATGCCATACGGATCTTGTTAAGGTGACTGCAGCAACACCTTTATTGCCCTGGCAACAACACGACTGGCATCATCTGAGTAATTACCTGTTACAGAAAAGGATTCCACAGGCGTTACTCATTATCGGCAACAAAGGCTTGGGAAAGCAGCAATTAGCCAATCAATTTGCTTTTGCCCTGCTCTGTACGCAGCCTCTGGACAATGGCTTATGCTGTGGACGTTGTGATAGTTGCTTATTGATTAAAGCGGAAACACACCCTGACTTTATCCAGATAAAACCGGATGAATCGAAAAAATCAATTGCTATTGATCAGATTCGTAGCCTGATTAGCCAGTTGACGTTAAAACCTCAGTTTGAGGCTTATCGGGTCGTTATTGTCAATCCTGCCGACCTTATGAATATCCGGTCGGCAAACGCATTTTTAAAATGCCTGGAAGAGCCGACCGAGCGTACGGTAATCCTATTAATTACTGACAAGCCGACCCGTTTGCCGGTCACTATCATCAGTCGATGCCAAAAGCTCGCCGTTACTAAGCCGGATAAAGCAGATGTCATTACATGGCTTAAACAACAGGCAGTTCAGGAAAATCCCGAACTGTTGTCCAGTCTGGCGCAAGGTGCGCCTTTACTGGCGCTAAGCTATGCTAAAGAAGGAACATTAACACTGCGTAATGACTGCTTCAAAGCCTGGATGGCAATAGCAAATCAGCGCAGCCATCCGGTCATTATTGCCGAAGGCTGGCTTAAGTTACCGGAGTCGCCTTTGATCTTCTGGATGACTTCATGGATTATTGATTTAATAAGATGCTACTATCAATCAGGCTTGGACAGTTTATATAATCCGGACCTGAAGGAGGCCTTACAAGTACTTTCGCAACGATTAGAATTAACAGGACTTTATAAGCTGTATGATTTATTGCTTCAGTGCAAACAAAACCTGGATACCCAGATAAACAAACAGATGATGCTGGAAGAAATTTTAATTCAATGGGCTGAGCTTAATCGAGGTAAATAAGAATGGCAGAATCGACAACCAGACAAGGTATTTTGTCGCTTTCAATTAAGGATAAGAATGCGCTGTATGCCGCCTACATGCCTTTTGTGGTTAATGGCGGCCTGTTTATCCCCACCAACCGACAATATGAAATGGGGCAGGAAGTCTTTGTTTTACTGAGTTTAATGGAAGAAACCGAACGCTTGCCGATTGCCGGAAAAGTAATCTGGAAAACACCCTCCGGGTCAGAGAGTTACAGGGCTACCGGTATAGGCATACAGTTCACCGATCAGGACAGCACTATCGCGCGTAATAAAATAGAAAATTATTTAGCGGGTGCTTTAACATCCGATCGCGCAACCCACACTATGTAACATCTTTTATATCATGCTGATTGACTCGCACTGCCATCTGGATCGCATCGACCTGGAACCCTACCAAAATGATTTTGCGTGCTTCATGCACGAGGTAAAGAACAGACATATCGAATACTTGTTGAGTATTGCAATTGATCTCGAAGCATACCCGGCAATGCTTGAGCTGGTAGCCGATTATCCGCAAATATCGGTTAGTGTCGGTGTCCATCCTAATGTACAGGATGGCAAAGACCCCTGCGCTGAAGAGCTGGTGGCTTTGGGAAAGCCCACTAAAGTCATTGCGATAGGCGAGACAGGACTGGATTATTTTCGTAGTTCCGGCGATCTGGAGTGGCAGCATCAACGCTTCAGAAACCATATCAACGCTGCCAAGACCTTAAAAAAACCGTTAATCATCCATACCCGTGACGCCAGGGAAGATACGCTACGGATTCTGGCAGAAGAAAATGCCGGTGAAACAGGCGGCATCATCCATTGTTTTACGGAAGACTGGGAGTTTGCAAAAAAAGCCATGGATCTGAACTTTTATATTTCCTTTTCGGGCATCATTACTTTTAAAAATGCCCTGGAAATAAAAGAAGTGGCTAAGAAAATTCCGGCTGACCGCTTTCTTATCGAGACGGACTCACCTTATTTGGCTCCGGTGCCTTTTCGCGGCAAGCCTAATTACCCGACCTATGTCCGTTATGTGGCTGAACAGATAGCCGAATTACGAGGAACGTCGATCAATAAAATTGCAGATTTATCGACCGAAAATTTTTATACATTATTCAAGCTGGCAGGTTAGCGATTAAGCTTAGAGCTTTGGCAATTTCTTCTTTGGTATTGTAAAAATGTGGCGAAAACCGTATTCCGCCACCTCGCAAGGCGCAAACAACACCGTTCTCCTGCAGATATTTATACAGTTGAATATTTGCAATCGTCCTGTGCTTGAACACAACAATACCCGATTTAAGCTTGCTTTGCCGTGTCGATAGCAGTGCCAGTTGCTCGTTATTGTCAATTTCATCGATTAAGTAGTTTGATTTTTCAATTACTAAAGATTCGACAACCGGCATCCCTGTTTCCAGTAATAGCGACAGGCTGGCTGAAAATGCGTGGATGCCCAACATGTTGGGGCTACCACATTCAAAACGGCGGGCGGTTGGATGAATTTCCCAGGGCTTGTTTTCATAACCCTGGATGTTTTTTATCATGTGCCAGCCGTATTGGGTTAGTTTTAATTTATCTCTGGCTTCAGGTGTGGTGTAGAAAACCCCCAAACCTTCCGGCCCAAACAGCCATTTATGCCCATCAGCCATAACAAAATCCGCCTGACAAGTCTGTACATCAAACTGCACCGCTCCCAGGCTCTGAATGGCATCTATGCAAAATAAAATACCATGTCGCTTGCAGAAAGCGCCTATTATTTCCAGATCCATACGCAGACCTGAGGCAAATTGTATGGAGCTTATTGTCAATAAGCGCGTATTGCTGTCCACCAGCGCAAACAGGGCATCCTCAGGTGAGTCGGCACTTTTTAGATCGGCCTCGCGAAATTCCACACCCTGATCGGCTAAGGATTGCCAGGGTAACCGGTTGGAAAGAAATTCTTCGTTGCTGGAAACAATATTGTCGCCGCGTTGCCAATCCAGACCATAAGCGACGAAGGACAGCGCTTCGGAAGTGTTTTTGACTAAAGCGATGTCATCCGCTGAAGGTGCATTTAATAAAGCCTGTAGTTGTGTATGTAATTCTGTCTCTTTATTCAGCCAATCAGGATAAAAATGCGAACCATAGTGGGTATTTTGTTTTGCGAATTGAATGACAGCCTCGCTGGTTCTTTTTGGCCATGGTGCGACAGCCGCATGGTTAAGATAAATTAATTCATCGGTTAAAGGAAATTCTGGATGTTTCATGGCATTAACTGCGAAAGTACTGAGATGAATAATAGGATTTTATAAATGGTATAAACAGTTTAAGTCGGCTGAGCAGGTCACAATGCTATTTATCGGGCTTGGTCCGGTAAATTTTTCCGTATCCGCGATGCCCTAAAGTATAATGCCAGCCATCAAATTTACCGAAAGACCTGCTATCAACAAAAATATAAGTGCAAAGGTAATTGTTGGGTGAACCCAGGCAGTTTTCAAAAATGCTAGAGGTGCTATTTCCCTGACAGTTTAAGAATAAAAAGCATGGCTTGAAAATAAATAAAGGCATCAGCCAATAAAAGAGTTATCAAGCCTGGAAGTGGTCAAGGTTATGGTGCTTTTTACAATTCCAAAAACAATATCATAATATGATTCCAGTTATTTTATCAGGAGGTTCTGGTTCAAGGCTTTGGCCGTTGTCGCGAGGACAAAAGCCAAAGCAATTTCTGCGACTGGTTTCTGATAAGACCATGGTTCAAGAAACCCTGCTGAGATTATCAGGGCTTGCCGGATTAAAAGCCCCAATTGCGGTGTGCAATGAAAGCCATCGCTTTCTGATGGCTGAACAATTATTGGCAATAGCTATAAAACCTGCTGCCATTATCCTTGAGCCGACCGGTAAAAATACTGCACCAGCCGTGGCTATGGCAGCATTATCAGCAGCATCCGGCGATGACATCTTGCTGATATTGCCTGCAGATCATGTGATAACTGAGCATGACGTTTTTCACAAAGCTGTCGTAGAAGCAAGTGTGCTTGCCGAGATGGGTTTTCTGGTTACATTTGGCATTGTACCCTCTGAGCCAGACACCGGATATGGCTATATCAGGCGCGATAACACGAAGCAAGGGATCGCTTTTAATGTGGCGGCATTTGTTGAAAAACCTGACCTGGATACCGCAAAGCAATATTTGCAAAGTGGCGAATATTTCTGGAATAGCGGCATGTTTGTCTTCAAGGTCAGCAGTTTTCTTCAAGAGCTTGAAAAATTCAATCCAGAGATTTTGGCTGTTTGCAGGCGAGCATTACAAGCAGCCAAGGTTGATGCGGACTTTGTACGTATAGATAAAGATATATTTTCTACCTGTCCGGCGGATTCTATTGATTATGTGATTATGGAGAAAACAGATAAAGCTGTTGTTATAGCGCTGGATGCGGGCTGGAGTGATGTCGGGTCATGGTCGGCTTTGTGGAATATTGCTGACAAGGATGCTTTCGGTAATGCTATCAGTGGCGATGTATTGACTGTTGATACCCGGAACTCATTGATATACGCAGAAAGTAAACTGGTTGCTACAATTGGCGTGTCTGGTTTAGTGGTTGTAGAAACAAAAGATGCGGTAATGATCTGTTCTAAAGACCGCCTACAGGACATCAAGGAAATAGTTGCCCAGCTCAAAGTTCTTAAGAGGAGCGAGGCGTTGTTAATCTGAAAGTTTATCGGCCTTGGGGGTATTATGATCTGGTTGATCGAGGTATCGGTCACCAGACCAAACTAATAGTGGTTAAGCCCGGCGGCAAATTATCTGTGCAAAAACATCACTACCGTGCTGAATATTGGTTAGTGGTTAAAGGCACGGCGCTGGTGATTAATGGTAATAAAAAGTTATTGCTTGGCGAAAATGAATCCACGTTTATCCCCTTAGGTGTCATTCATTGTCTTGAAAATCCAGGCGTAATTCCTTTGGAAATAGTAGAGGTACAAGCCGGAAGCTATTTAGGTGAAGATGATATTGTACGTTTTAATGATCCGTACGGACGAGTGTAAAACAGCCAACGTTACTTCGAGATAGGTCATTATTTTTTAAAAAAGGAAATCATAAATGAGTAGAAAAATTACCAAAGCAGTTTTTCCCGTTGCTGGCTTGGGAACCCGTTTTTTGCCTGCAACCAAAGCCAGTCCCAAAGAGATGTTACCTATTGTTGATAAGCCGCTGATTCAATATGCAGTAGAAGAAGCTGTTGCGGCAGGCATTGATACTATGGTGTTTATCACCGGGCGTAGCAAAAATGCGATCATAGATCATTTTGATAAAGCTTATGAACTTGAAAATGAGTTGGAAGCAAAAGGTAAAACTGAAATACTGAAGTTGATTCAGGGTATCCTGCCGCCTCATGTGTCTTGCGTATTCATACGACAGTCGGAGGCGTTGGGTCTCGGTCACGCGGTTTATTGTGCCAGACCTGTGGTTGGTGATGAGCCTTTCGCTGTCATCCTGGCGGATGACTTGATCGAAGACGGCAACCGTGGCTGTTTGGCGCAGATGGTCAATCTTTATGAACAAAAGCATTGTTCTATTCTGGGTGTTGAAAGGGTTGATCCATCTGAAACGGGAAGCTATGGCATAGTTAAAACGGGCCAATTTACTGGAACCTCCGGGCCCGTCGAAATTATTGTCGAGAAACCCAAACCCGAACAAGCCCCATCAAATTTGGCGGTAGTCGGTCGATACATTTTGACGCCTGCAATTTTTGACAAGCTCAAAAAGACCGGTAGAGGTGCAGGCGGTGAGATTCAGTTAACCGATGCTATTGCTGATCTATTAAAAGATGAACATGTATTAGCGTTTGAATTTGAAGGCAAGCGTTATGATTGCGGTAGTAAGCTTGGTTTTTTGATTGCGACAGTAGAACACGGATTATTGCACCATGAGTTAAAAGATGGCTTTTTGGCTTACCTGAAAGGCTTGGTTGGTAAAGTATAAAAGCCGTTATTCTGTCGGTTTGATCGTTACAATTACCGGTTAGCAATTTTTAGTTAGAGCTGGCCCAGTAACTTGTCGCAGGTGTTGAGGAGGGTAGCAAAATCCGCGATTGTTGTCAGATGCGGATTTTCTCTCCCTTTCAATGGCTTGACGCCAGCGGCCCTAAGTGAAGCCATCTCCGAGCGTTGCTTGACAGGCCTGCCATTCTTGCAAGTCCTTACACAAGTCTATGATTCTATTATGTGCGTTAATCGTCATAGCGTATAATTTGCCACCACCTGCATATATTCTTAAAGGTTTTGTTTATGTCCATTAGCATGAGAAAAATTACCCATCAAGTTTTGGTTGGCGATGTAAAAGTCGGGGGCGGAGCGCCTATCGTTGTTCAATCAATGACCAATACGGATACTGCCGACGTATCCGCTACTGTTAATCAAATCATTGAGCTTGCTACTGCCGGTTCTGAAATAGTTCGTATCACCGTTAATACCGAGGAAGCAGCCAAAGCTGTTGCGGAAATTCGTAACCAACTGGATAGAAAAGGTCAGTCTGTACCGATAGTTGGCGATTTCCATTTTAACGGTCATAAATTACTGGAAAAATATCCTGATTGCGCACAGGCGCTGGATAAATACCGCATCAATCCAGGCAATGTTGGGCGTGGTAAAAGCCGCGATCCGCAGTTTCACCAAATGGTTGAATTTGCTTGTCGCTATAACAAACCAGTGCGTATCGGGGTTAACGGCGGTAGTCTGGATCAAGCCGTATTAACCCGTTTATTGGATGAAAATCGGCTGCTTAAGATTCCCGAGCCCTTGCCCGCCATTACCCGCAAAGCGATCGTGTTGTCTGCCCTGGAAAGTGCCGCCAAAGCTGAAGAAATAGGCTTGGGAAAAGATAAAATTATCATTTCCTGCAAAATCAGCAATGTGCAGGAACTTATCAATATTTACGAAGATTTGTCCAGCCGTTGTAATTATGCCCTGCATCTAGGGCTTACTGAGGCGGGGATGGGTTCCAAAGGCATCGTATCCTCCGCTGCTGCCTTATCGGTGTTGATGCAGCAGGGAATTGGCGATACTATCCGTATTTCTTTAACGCCTGAGCCTGGAGCGTCCAGAACCCAGGAAGTTATCGTCGCCCAGGAAATCCTGCAAACCATGGGGTTTCGCTCGTTTACACCTATGGTTATTTCTTGTCCCGGTTGCGGTCGTACCACCAGCGATTACTTCCAGAAGCTGGCAATGGATATTCAGGGCTATTTACGCGACCAAATGCCGATCTGGCGGACTCAGTACCCCGGTGTTGAAACAATGGAAGTCGCCGTGATGGGCTGTGTTGTCAATGGTCCCGGTGAAAGCAAAAGTGCTAATATTGGTATCAGCTTGCCGGGAACCGGTGAAACACCGGTAGCCCCTGTTTACGAAGATGGTGAGAAAACAGTTACGCTGAAAGGGGATAGAATTGCTGAAGAGTTTCAGGAAATAGTACAGCGATATATTGAAACGCATTACGTTGTTAAAGATGGGGCTTCAGTCTGATTTATTGGACTGGCAGTTGAAGTGTTTAAACCTTAAAAAGCAGTTGATTAAAGCCTAGGCCAAGTCAAAGGTGAGAATTTTCCCAGCCTATCACTACACTGCAAATTATTGGCGCTCGTCATAATCGTTGTTGAAGAGTAATATCTGGCAATGATTCCACCCCCAACATTGACTGCCTCCTATGAATTGGAAATCGCTCTATCTTCTACTGGTTATCGTTGCCGCATCGTCACTGGCTATTGCGGAAACCAATGTTGCCGCTACGCCCGGCATACCGAATTTTGCTCCAGGCCCGGAGTATGCTGACAGCGCAAGAATGTTCCAGGGAGTTTCCAGCATTGAGCGGGCGGCGAATGGTCGTTTATGGGCAACATGGTACGGTGGTGGTGTCACGGAGGATGAGCATAATTACGTCCTGCTTTCGACCAGCGGGGATGACGGGCAAACCTGGCAACGTGTACTTGTACTCGATCCCGACGGGGATGGACCGGTACGTGCATTCGATCCCTGTCTTTGGCGCGATCCTGACGGCAAACTCTGGCTGTTTTGGGCACAGGAGGCAGCGGGCCAGAAACATAGAGAGTTCGGTAGTTTTGTCACGTTTGCTATTACTACGACAGATTCCGGCAACGCCGCCGCGAAGTGGTCGGCACCTCGACAAATTTCCTTGGGCGTCATGATTAACAAGCCGACGGTTACTGCTAATGGTCGGTGGTTGCTGCCTGTCTCATCGTGGTACACGAACGGTAGCGCAAGGGTGATTGTTTCCGGTGATCACGGAGCTACTTTTAACGAGCTGGGTTCAGCTAATATCCCTCAGGCGTCCCGTAGCGCCGATGAGCCGATGCTTGTCGAGCGGAAGGATGAAACGCTTTGGATGTTGGTGCGCGGTAAGTTTCCGACGAGTGAAGGTTCCACCGGCATTGGAGAAAGTGTTTCCACCGATAGCGGAAAAATCTGGCCTGATGTAACGGCTAGCGCCATTCAGCATCCGGTTAGCCGTTTTTTTATCCGCAGGTTAGCCAGTGGCAGACTACTTCTGGTAAGGCAAAATCCACCGATGCCCGGGAATGAGCGCTCGCATCTAACGGCTTTTCTCTCCGAAGATGATGGGGCTTCATGGAAAGGCGGTCTGCTGCTTGACGAACGTAATGGCGCATCTTATCCAGATGGTGTGCAGGCATCTGATGGTTCAATTGATGTGATTTATGATTACCAGCGCTGGCGTGATAAAGAGATATTAATGGCCGTTTTCACGGAACAGGATATTCTTGAAGGAAAGCTGACTGTGCCGAAAAGTCGGCTGCAGGTTAGGGTCAACCAGGCGACCGGGCTTACTCCCAAGCAGGCCGCCAACGCTGAGTTAAAAAGTAACGCTGATGGTGTGGCTTTAATAAAAGGCTCTGCGGTTGCGTTGGAGGATGTCGATGGCGAGACTGATGTTTTTCAGCCCGGGGTGAAAGTTTTCCTGAACCGAAATTATATTGTTAATGAAGTGCCGGAAGCGCTCCGAGGCTTCCAATTTATACGCAAAAATCTTGAAGACTTCCATACGAAGATTGCTCGAAACGGAGTGCTTTATATTATTACGCCATCGACCGGTCGTGATCCGTTCAGCCGCCAGCAAGAGCTTTTGGAGCTAGGCTTTCAAAAAGTCAATCTGCCGGAATTCCGGCTTTTTGCTGGCGTTCGATGCTCTGTTTTTCAGAAGCAGTTTTCTGCCGGCGAGTCATTGGTATTCCCCAGGTGGGGCATTTTGGTCTTGCCAAGAAAGGATTAACAATTTACAGATTATTAATGCCGAACAGCAACTGATGCTACAAAAATACCAATGTTTTACGAAACATGATTCTTGCTATACAGCTAATAAAACAAATAGAGTCTTAATGGGCTAAAGCGCATGCAAGTTTTTTCCGGGTTGAGGATTTTTATCTACCTAATCAAGGCTATTCTGAGCCACCTAAAGCTAAAATTACTGCCGTTAAACCCGGTTTGTAAGTACGGCGAGACCCCGCAACTCTGCTGAGAGTATCCGTAAATTGTCAGTATAAATTTAAACCGGCTTATAATTTGTTTTGTGATCTGGATTTTTAATTGGGTTAATTATGACTGATACCGCTACTACAGAAATTGGTGAGTTTTTTAATGCCTGGGCGATTTACCGTAAAGTGCTTAAAAATAATTACATGTATCATCGGGAGATTTATCTCGCAGTAGGCGAATTTTTGCGCACACGGATGCAGGGCCAGACTTTCAGTTTGCTTGACTTAGGCTGCGGCGATGCCAGCTTTATTACTGGCGCGCTTCAGGGTAGTGCTATCGAGAATTACACCGGCTTTGATCTTTCTGCCCCGGCACTTGCATTGGCACGGGAGAATATTACTACTGCCCTGGGGTGTGCAATCAATCTGGTTAACACCGACTTTATGGACGGACTAGTTCGGAGTCCGGGTTGTTTTGAGATTGTTTTTACCAGTTTCGCCTTGCATCATTTGAATCGGGAAGAAAAAGCCCGTTTTTTTGTTTTAGCTCATGCTGCGTTGAAACAGAATGGGGTCTTGCTGATTATTGATACCATGCGCGAGCCGGAAGAAACTTTGCCGGTTTGCGTGGAAAACTATTGTCAGTGGGTGCGTGAGCAATGGGCGGATTTTGATAGCCAGGAAATTGAGGCTATTTGTCGGCATATTGCTAACAATGATTTGCCGGAAACGGTTGCGATACTTTCTGAATGGGCTGAGGCAGCAGGGTTTTATCCTGGCACCGGCTTATATCAAAAATCCTGGCATAAAGCATTATGGTTTGCAAAATAGCTTTATGCTCTATTACCTAATTCAAATTGGGTTTCAGTTCAGCTCGTACGCTCTTATCCCGTGCTCTGATAACTTTATTAGAGTATGAAATCGGGACAACTAAAAGCAATTAGCCGCCGCCTGATAGTAAAGGCTGATAAAATAAATAACTTTTCACAAAAATAGAATACGCATTAATGGAAAAAACATACGCTCCCCATTCAATCGAACAACGCTGGTATCAAATCTGGGAAGACAATGGCTACTTTATCGCCAGGGATGGTGTGTATGCCGCAAATTCGCCGGGAGCGAGTGCGGCGATCGCCAGGGATGGTGGGTATGCCGCAAACTCGTCGGGAGCGAGTGCCGAAGCCACTGAGGTTCAAGGCGAGTCTTATTGCATCATGATTCCCCCGCCTAATGTCACCGGTAGTTTGCACATGGGACATGCCTTTCAAGACACGATTATGGATGCTTTGATTCGCTATCATCGCATGAAAGGCTATAGCACTTTGTGGCAGGCGGGTACTGACCATGCCGGAATTGCGACGCAAATGGTGGTCGAGCGTTTGTGTAATGCCGAAGGCCTTACTCGCCACGATTACGGGCGAGAAAAATTCATTGAAAAAGTCTGGCAATGGAAAGAAGAATCGGGCGGTACGATTACCCGTCAATTGCGTCGTATGGGTTCGTCCCTGGATTGGACGCGCGAACGTTTTACGATGGATGAGGGCATGTCCGATGCGGTGCAGGAAGTGTTTATCCGTTTGTATGAAGAAGGCCTGATTTATCGCGGCAAACGGCTGGTCAATTGGGATCCGGTCTTGCATACGGCTGTTTCTGACCTGGAAGTATTGTCAGAAGAAGAAAACGGCTTTATGTGGCATTTACGCTACCCGCTTTCGAATGGGCAAGGACATTTGGTCGTTGCAACAACACGGCCTGAAACTATGCTCGGCGATGCCGCTGTGGCGATACATCCAAATGATGAACGCTATAAACATTTATTGGGCGAGTTCGTTGAATTGCCGCTGACAGGGCGCCGCATCCCGATTATTGCCGATGACTATGTCGATCCCGAGTTCGGCACGGGTTGTGTGAAAATTACGCCGGCGCATGATTTTAATGACTATGAGGTCTGGACACGCCACCGCAATAGCAGTGTTATTCAGGACTTGCCGCATGGCGGTTTGATTAATATTTTCACGGTGGATGCCAGTGTTGGTGCTGAAGAACTGATTCCGCAACAATACCGGGGCTTGGATCGTTTTGCCGCGCGTAAACAAATCATTGCCGACTTGGAAGCGCAGGGCCTGCTGGAAAAAATCGTCGACCATAAATTGATGGTACCGCGTGGCGATCGAACCGGCGCAGTCATTGAACCGTTATTAACCGACCAGTGGTACGTCAAAATCGAGCCACTGGCAAAACCAGCGATAGCAGCGGTTGAGAGCGGTGATATTAAATTCGTCCCCGATAACTGGAAAAATACTTATTTCGAATGGATGCGCAATATCCAGGATTGGTGTATCTCCCGGCAAATCTGGTGGGGACACCGTATTCCAGCCTGGTATGACGACAAGGGTAATATTTATGTTGGCCGTTCTGAACAAGCTGTTCGTGAACAGCATAAACTTACCGTAGATTATGCGCTGAAACAGGATGAAGATGTGCTGGATACCTGGTTTTCCTCCGCTTTATGGCCGTTCTCCACGCTAGGGTGGCCTGACAATACCGAAGAATTGGCGAAACATTACCCGACCAGTGTGCTGGTGACCGGTTTTGACATTATTTTCTTCTGGGTGGCGCGGATGATTATGATGGGCTTGAAATTTCAGGGCGAAGTACCGTTTAAGGAGGTTTATATTCATGGCTTGGTGCGTGATGCCGAAGGCCAGAAAATGTCCAAATCCAAAGGCAATGTGCTTGATCCAATAGATATTATTGATGGTATTGAATTAGAGCCGCTAGTTGCGAAGCGGACTAGTGGGCTAATGCAACCGCAAGATGCGCCAAAAATTGAAGCCCGCACCCGTAAGGAATTCCCTGACGGTATCCAATCTTACGGTACTGATGCCTTGCGTTTTACCTTTGCATCATTAGCATCAACAGGCCGCGACATCCGCTTCGACTTGGCGCGTACTGAAGGTTATCGCAATTTCTGTAATAAGCTCTGGAATGCCGCGCGTTATGTGCTGATGAATACCGAAGGCTTGGATTGCGGCGCAAATGGAGGTGCGGTGACGCTGACCACAGTGGATAAATGGATTGTAGCGCGCCTAAATGAAACGATTGGCTATATTTGCCAAGCTATAGAAAATTACCGTTTTGATTTAGCGGCGCAATTATTGTACGACTTTACTTGGAACGATTATTGCGACTGGTATCTGGAATTAGCAAAAATTTCTTTGCAATCTGATGATGAGATGGTGCAACTGGGAACGCGCAAAACTTTATTACACGTTTTAGAAAATATTTTGCGGTTGGCGCACCCGATTATGCCGTTTATCACTGAAGAAATTTGGCAGCGAGTCGCACCATTGGCGGGAATTGATGGCGACACCATTATGTTGCAGCCTTACCCAGCATTGAATGTAACACAGGTTAATCACAGTGCAATAATTGAAATTGAATGGTTGATGAAATTTATTCTCGGTGTGCGCCGCATTCGGGGCGAAATGAATATTGCTCCCGGTAAACCGCTACCGATATTATTGCAAGACAGTTCGGATGCTGATCCTCAATCTCAGGCCCGAAACTGGGAAAGGGACAACCGGACTTATTTGCAAAAACTGGGGCGTTTGGAGTCGATAACATGGCTAGAAACTAATGACGCAGCACCTGAATCTGCGATTGCTGTGGTTGGCGAGATGAAAATCTTGATTCCTATGGCGGGATTAATTGATAAGACCGCCGAGCTGGCGCGGTTGGAAAAGGAGATCCAAAAAATCAATAATGACTTGCCTAGAATTGAAGGTAAATTGAACAATCCTGCATTTGTAGATAAAGCGCCATCAGAGGTTATTGACAAGGAAAGAGTCAAGCTGGCTGACTTACGTTCCATACTTGCCAAGCTCGAACAACAGCGGCTTAAAATCATGGCGCTATGAAATACAACTGAGATTACTGATTGAAAGTAGATGCCTTGTGCGTTATTGGTTTTTCATCTATATTTTCTAGTAACAACCGGATTTAATAATTATCATGGCTACTACGGTATCAACAGATTTTCAATTTAGAGGCGTTATAAGTTGCTTGATACGAGATGGCCTGTTGACGGAGAGTAATGCCAAGACCTATATCAAGGATGCAAAGCTAGGCAAGGTCCCGTTAATTACATACCTTGTTGAAAACAAAATTGTCAGTAGTAAAGCGATAGCATCAAAAGCGTCAGTGGAATTTGGCGTGCCTTACTTTGATCTTGATGCGATTGACTTGCGCAGTATTCCGATAAATCTGGTTAATGAAAAACTGATACGCAAACACCGGGCTTTACCTATTTTTGTTCGGGGTAAAATTCTTTTTATCGCACTGTCTGATCCGACCAATCACCAGGCATTGGATGACATCAAGTTTCAAAGCCAGCTCCAACCGGAAACGATTCTGGTTGACGAAGACAAGCTGAGTAAGGCTATCGATGCTGCTTTAGAAGCCGCCGATACTTCAATGAGCGAGTTGCTTGATGAGGACCTGGAAAATCTGGATATTAGCGGCGGCGATGAAGATGTCAGTAAAATTGAGTCCAACTCCGAGGTTGATGAAGCGCCCATTGTCCGTTTTGTCAACAAGATATTGCTGGATGCTATCAAGAAAGGCGCTTCCGATATTCACATGGAACCCTATGAGAAGATTTTTCGCATTCGTTTCCGGGCAGATGGCATGCTCTATCAAGTCGCCAGCCCGCCTGCAAACATAGCAACCCGAATAATATCCAGGGTCAAGGTGATGTCACGAATGGACATTGCTGAACGTCGGGTACCGCAGGATGGGCGTATCAAAATGATACTGTCCAAAAACCGCGCAATTGATTTCCGGGTCAATACCTTGCCGACATTGTTCGGTGAAAAAGTAGTATTACGTATTCTGGATCCTACTGCTGCGCAGTTGGGTATTGAAAAACTGGGTTTTGAACCAGACCAGCAAAAACTCTTTCTTGAAGCTATTAATAAACCTTATGGTTTGGTTTTGGTTACCGGGCCTACGGGTAGCGGTAAAACGGTTAGCTTGTATACAGGCTTGAACATACTCAATAGCATTGATCGGAATATATCTACTGCCGAAGATCCTGTGGAAATCACAGTAGAAGGTATCAATCAGGTCAATGTCAATGTCAAGTCAGGTCTGACATTTGCGAATGCTTTACGTGCCTTTCTTCGTCAGGACCCTGATATTATCATGGTTGGTGAGATTCGTGACCTGGAAACAGCTGATATCGCAGTTAAAGCCGCACAAACCGGTCATTTGGTATTATCGACATTACACACCAATGATGCCCCGCAAACATTAAACCGGCTTATGCAAATGGGTGTTGCTCCCTTTAACATCGTTTCGGCAGTCAACTTGATTATGGCGCAACGTTTGGCACGGCGCTTATGTGAATACTGCAAGGCCCCTGTGAAATATCCTGACAATATCCTTATTTCAGCCGGCTTTAAAGAAGAAGAACTGACAACACTGCAAATGTTTAAATCGGTAGGTTGTGAGAATTGCATAAACGGCTATAAAGGCCGGGTAGGCATTTATCAGGTTATGACCTTGAGCGAAGAGATGCGTACCCTGATTATGGAGGGCGGCAACTCCTTGGAGCTGACACAACAGGCCAAGTCTGAAGGTATTAATGACTTACGAGCATCAGGATTAAACAAAATTCGCCAAGGCATTACCAGCCTGGAAGAAATTGACCGGGTAACCAAGGAACACTAATGGCAAATAAAACTGAACAAATAGATTTTATCTGGGAAGGCCTGGATAAGCACAGGAAAAAAAATGGTGGTGATATCTCTGCGATCAGTGAATTGGTTGCCAAGACCGAACTGAGAAGGCAGGGCTACCGGGTTACCAAAATCAAGAAAAAGCCCAAATCACTATTCAGTCCAAGAACCAAACCGATCACCCCGGGAGACATAGCCATTTTTGCCCGGCAGCTCTCCACCATGATCCAGGCGGGCGTGCCGTTAGTACAGTCATTTGATATTATTGGAAAAGGCCATGAAAACCCCAGTATGCAGGCTTTGTTGCTTGGTATCAAAAGCGATATAGAAGGCGGGGATACTCTTGCCGAAGCGCTTAAGAAAAGACCTGCAAATTTTGATGAGCTTTTTTGTAACCTGGTTGAAGCGGGTGAACATGCCGGTGTACTGGAAACGTTGCTGGACAAGATCGCCACTTACAAAGAAAAAACCGAGTCGATGAAGAAGAAGATCAAAAAAGCGTTGACTTACCCCATCGCCGTGATCGTTGTTGCTGTTATCGTTACGGCTATTCTTTTGCTGTTTGTGGTTCCCGTGTTTGAAGACCTGTTCAAGAGTTTTGGCGCAGATTTACCTGCATTTACCCGAATGGTTATTGATATGTCGGAGTGGTTACAGGAATGGTGGTGGATTGCGCTGTCTATAATCGTTGGTTCCGGTTATGTGTTCAGTTATTTCAAAAAGCGCTCACGGCCATTTAATCACTTTTTAGACCGGCTATTGCTAAAACTGCCCGTAGTCGGCCTGATAATGAACAAATCGGCTATTGCCCGTTTTGCCAGGACCTTGTCAACGATGTCGGCTGCCGGTGTACCTTTGGTTGATGCATTGCTGTCTGTTGCAGGTTCTTGCGGCAATATTATCTATTCCGATGCGGTGTTAAAAATGCGCGAAGATGTATCTGTCGGGCAAAGACTACAGTTTGCGATGCAGCAAGTTAATCTTTTTCCGCACATGGTGCAGCAGATGGTTGCGATTGGTGAGGAATCCGGCTCTATTGATGCGATGTTAGCAAAAGTGGCTGATTTTTACGAGGAAGAAGTGGATAATCTGGTCGATAACTTAAGTAGTTTGATGGAACCCATTATCATGGTTATTCTGGGCATTCTGGTTGGCGGCTTGATTGTCGCGATGTACTTGCCAATCTTTAAAATGGGTGCAGCCGTTGGCTAAATGTTTCGTAGCAGATGGCTCTAAAATATTCTTTAAAGACGTACCTGCTTTTTTCCGAAATTTATGATGCAGCAACTAGAGCTTCTGCTAACTTCACCTTATTTTCTTTCAGCCCTCGTTGCGGTTATCGGTTTACTGGTTGGTAGTTTTCTTAATGTAGTTATATATCGCTTGCCGATAATAATGCATCGAAGCTGGCAAAAAGAATGTCGGGAATATCTGCAACTGGAACCTGATCAGCAAGAAACCGGACCATTCAATTTAGCTGTACCTTTATCCCGCTGTCCTGCCTGTGCTACGCCAATAAAGCCTTACCAAAACATACCGGTACTCAGCTATGTCTTTTTAAAAGGCAGGTGCGCAAGCTGTAGCGCGCCGATTTCATTACTTTATCCATTTATTGAAGTACTCACCGGGCTCACATCCGCTATTGTAGCGTGGCATTTTGGCTATACGCCACAAACGGTGTTTGCTTTAGTATTAACATGGTCGTTAATAGCTCTGAGTTTTATTGATATCAAACACCAATTATTGCCTGATTCCATTAACCTGCCTGTATTGTGGATAGGCCTGTTCCTGAGCTTGTTTGGCTTGTTTACGGATACCCGGTCCAGCATTATCGGCGCAATCGCCGGATACATGGTGCTGTGGAGTGTTTTCCAGTTATTTAAACTGGCAACCGGCAAAGAAGGCATGGGCTATGGCGATTTCAAACTGCTGGCATTATTTGGTGCCTGGCTGGGCTGGCAATATCTGCCGCTTATTATTTTATTATCATCGCTGGTGGGTGCGGTTGTTGGTATCGTTATGATTATCGCCGCCAAGCATGAGCGTGACCAGGCTATTCCCTTCGGTCCTTATCTGGCGGCGGCAGGGTGGATAAGCCTGTTATGGGGGCATGACATCAACCAGTTTTATCTAGCCACGGCCGGTTTCTGAAGGTAATGCTGAAAATCGGCCTTACTGGCGGTATAGGCTGCGGCAAAAGCACTGTCGCCCGTTTTTTTGCTGAACTCAACGTGCCGGTTGTTGATGCTGATGAAATAGCCCATCAACTGGTAGAAAAAGGCCAGCCGGCGCTCCTGAAAATCCAGCAAGTATTGGGTGAAGGCATACTTGAAGCGGATGGTTCGCTGAATAGAAAGAAGCTCAGGGATATCATTTTTTCTACACCTGCAGCTAAAAAAAATCTGGAAGCTATTGTTCATCCGCTGGTCTATCAATCCATACAAGCCAAACTTGAGCAGCTTAACGCGTCTTATTGCATTATTTGCATCCCGTTATTGTTTGAAACCGGCATGAGTCATATTGTTGATCGCATACTGGTTGTCGATTGCCCGGTTGAAGTACAGATTGAACGCGTTAGAGTGCGCGATAATCTGACGGTAGCAACAATACAGTCGATAATCGACAGTCAAGTATCGCGGGACTTCAGAACGGCAAAAGCCGACGATTTGATCAATAACACCAAAACTGATGCCAGACTTGCAGAACAGGTTAAAAAACTGCACAATTTGTACCTCTCAATAAGCGATTGCCAGGATTAACTTGTCTGTGAACACCCCTATTACCTATGAATTCCCTCTCAATGAACGAATCCGTGTTTTCATAAGGCTCGAACAACTATTTCAACAATTCAAACATTTTTCAACCGGTGCGACCGTCGCCGATAAACGTGCCGCAATTACAGTGTTGCTAGATATTATGTCGATTATTAGGCGCAATGATTTAAAGTCAGAATTATTAAAAGAACTTGACCGTAATGCCAAAGTACTCAATAAAATTGCCAACAGCCAAGGCGTAGACAAGAAAAAACTCGACAGCACATTGTCCGAACTTGCTCAAACCAGCAAAAAACTTTATGCCGTCAGCGGAAAAATAGGGATTAATGTCATGGAGAGCGACTTGTTCCAAAGTATTACCCAGCGCAGTTCCATTCCCGGTGGAACCTGCTCGTTCGATTTGCCTGAATACCACCACTGGCTGGAGCAGGATGAGGGTATTCGGAAAAAAGACCTTGAGCTTTGGAGCAGTCCGTTTGAAGATATACGCACAGCTATTGATCTGATTCTTAATTTTATACGCAACAGCAATTCACCCACACAGGAAGTCGCGGTTGCCGGTTTTTTTCAGTTTTCGTTGGATCGTAGCCAGCCATATCAGATGCTCAAGGTCGATCTGGACAAATCCTTGCCTTGTTTTGCAGAAATCAGTGGCGGCAAGCACCGGTGCACGATCCGCTTTATGGTGCCGTCCGAGGATGATAAACGTCCAACTCAAAGTCCGGATGATATTCCCTTTGCGCTAACCTGCTGTCTGTTCTGATGGCAGCGTCCGGCAATCCCCTGATCGTAAAATGCCCAACTTGCAGGCATCCTGTTCCGTGGGATTCTGAACACCTGTTCAAACCCTTTTGCAGTGAGCGCTGTAAGTTAATCGATTTAGGTGAATGGGCGATGGAGGAAAAACGGATTCCGGGGGAATCCTTGTTGCAGGATAGTGATGACGAGGATAGTTTTTTTCATTGACCGATTGCATTGAAGCCGCTCCTGCATCGCCAACCAGACTCGACTACATGTTTATGTTAAAGAGTCTGAATAGTAAAGAGTTATGACTACCAACAATGCAGCAAAAGACAGCAAAGATACAAATTCGCGGTTGTGAACGTGTCGCTGAGGTGGTGGGTACTTCCCTAGGTTCTGTTGACGTTTGTCCAATAGGATAGAATTATCTGATTTGGATGGCATGAA
>Ga0066437_1000012_pt1 | contig 100498 bp, 90 predicted proteins | sample LakWasMet55_HOW8_2_FD_59525 | JGI IMG/M metagenome (GOLD analysis project Ga0066437, IMG submission 59525) | Freshwater sediment methanotrophic microbial communities from Lake Washington under simulated oxygen tension - Sediment Metagenome 55_HOW8 | ecosystem: Environmental > Aquatic >...
TTCGCTCGCTGTTTTGTTGCGCTGATCCCAGGGTTTTAGCACGGTACCTGCAACCGATTGCCCGGGTGCGTTGAGTTGAAACACATGGTCGTTTTCCGGGTGTTGAATGAATTTCTGGAAAACCTGGTCAGCGTAAACCAGACGTTGTTGTAACGTGGCGTCGGGTGCCGCTGCAGACATGGTAATAATGACGCCCTGGTCTTCCTGGGGTGCAAGTTCGCTGTTCGAACTGCCGTATAAAAAATAGATACTGCCGAGGATAATAGCGGCGAATATCGCGGTTACCGGCAAATAATTGAGCGAGTTATGCAGGGTTCTTGAATAAGCCTTGCTCAGACGCGCAAAGATCCGGTCAATAAAATCGACGGTGCGTTCTTCCCAGCCGTTGCGGTCGTGAGTATGCGGTTTAAGCAGTTTTGAACACATCATCGGCGACAGGCTGAGTGCTACGATAGCAGAAACGGTGACGGCACCGACTACGGTAAAAGCAAACTCCGAGAACAGGGCACCGGTGAGGCCGCCCTGAAAGCCGACAGGGACATAGACGGCAATCAGCACAATAGTCATCGCAATAATCGGGCCGGTCAACTCATGTGCAGCCAACAGCGCGGCAGGAACCGGTAACATGCCGTCTTCCAGGTGCCGGTTGACGTTTTCCACGACAATAATTGCGTCGTCAACCACCAGGCCAATGGCGAGCACCAGCGCCAGCAGGGTCAACAGGTTGATCGAAAATCCGAACGCCAGCATCATTGTAAAGGTACCGATCAGCGACAGCGGAATCGCGATAACCGGGATTAGCACCGAGCGCGGCGAACCCAAAAAGACGAACACGACGACGGTAACAATCAGCAATGCTTCAACCAGTGTATGGATAACTTCATGGATGGAGCTGTCAACGAATTTGGTCGAGTCGTAAACGATTTTACCGTCGATGCCTTCCGGCAATTGCGCCTGGATTTCAGGGAACAGGTCGCGTACCCGTCCGATGACTTCCAGCAGGTTGGCGCTGGGGGCTATTTGCAGGCCGATATAAACGGCCTTGTTGCCGTCGAAAGAAACGCTGGACTCATAATCGTCAGCGCCCAAAGTGACGCTGGCGACATCTTTCAGGCGGATAATCGCGCCATCTTGTTGCTTGATAATCAGGCTTTCGAATTCAGCAACTGAATGCAGGCTGGTCGATGCGGTCAGGTTGACCTGTACCATCTGGCCCTTGCTGGTTCCGAGGCCGGCAATATAGTCGTTCCTGGCCAGGGCGGTGCTGACATCGGATGCGGTCAATCCGTAGCCCGCCAGTTTGTCGGGGTCCAGCCAGGCGCGCAGGGAGAAGTTCTTGCTACCCAGTAATTCTGCCATCTGGATGCCTTCCACGGACTGTAGTCTCGGCTGTACCGAACGCAACAGGTAATCGGTGATATTGTTGGCGGGTAATACGTCGCTGGAAAAGCCGATATACATCGCGTCAATGGTTTCGCCGATTTTTACATTGATGACCGGGCGCTGCGATTCCGGTGGCAGCTGGTTGAGCACTGAATTAACCTTGGAATTGATTTCAGTCAGGGCTTTGTTAGGGTCAAAATTGAGGCGCAGGTTGGCGGTTATTGTGCTGACGCTGTTTTGGCTGGTCGAAGTGATGTAGTCGATGCCGTTGGCCTGCGAGATGATGTTTTCCAGCGGCGTCGTGATAAAGCCCGCGATAATGTCGGGGTCGGCGCCGTAGTAAGTGGTCATAACGGTTACGACGGCGTTTTCAGTGCGGGGATACTGCAACACCGGCAAGCCGGTCAGCGAACGCAGACCCAGCACCAGCAGCATCATGCTGACGACAGTCGCCAAAACCGGACGTTGGATAAAAATGTCAGTAATATTCATGGCAGATTATTCGTCTTTAGGCTGCGGAGCTGCGTCGTTGCTCGGTTGTACAGAGTTATTAACGAGGATAGGTGAGCCGTTGCGCAATTTAATCTGCCCCGAAGTCACGACAATGTCGCCTTCGTTGACCCCTTTAATAATCGCAATTTGATCGCCGCGCGTTTCACCCATTGTCACAAAAGCCTGTCTGGCGATCAGCTTGTCTTTACCCTTGTCATCTTGTCCATTGCTTACTACCCGAAACACTGTAGCCCCGAATGGGTTGAAAGTGATAGCGGTGCGCGGCAGTGTGATGAACCGCTCAGTTGCGCCGATGGCAACCTGTATCGTTGCGTACATGCCGGGAAGTAGCTTGTGTTGCGGGTTTTTCAAGCTGGCCCTGACCAGTACATTGCGCGTGTTTAGATCAACTTTGGGATTAATGACGCTAATGGTGCCGGTAAAATCCTGGTTTGGGTAGGTGTCGGTCTTTACCGTTACAGTCTGCCCGGTTTTAAGCTGCGCCAATGCCTGTTGCGGCAGATAAAAATCCGCAAATATCGTATCAAGCGCTTGCAATGTGGCTATCGTTGTTCCCGCATCGAGATACTGCCCAGGATCGACAGAGCGGATACCTAATTGACCGGAGAAGGGTGCACGGATCAGTTTTTTATCCAGCAAAGCCTGTTGCTGGGCGACATTCGCAGTGGCGACATTGAGGTTAGCCTTGTCAATATCGAGTGTTTGCTCGCTGATGGCTTTGGCCTTGAATTGTGACTGGTCTCGTAAATAGGTGATACGCGCCAGCTCTGCCGTGGCGTTCAGTGACTTTAATTTGGCAATGTCATCGTCAGCCCTGAGTTGTAAAAGCGGTTCACCCGCTTGCACATTATCGCCTTGATGGAAATAAATCTCGGCAATGATGCCGGGTACTTCGGCGCTGAGTTCAGTGCCTTGCACCGCGCGTAAACTGCCGATGGCTTCCAGTTTGGGCGACCATTCCAGCAAGCCTGCCGTTATGGTAGAAACCGTTTGTGGAGGTTCACCTTGAGAAGCCATAAATTGTTTAATCATCCGTCCCTTGAAGGCGATGAAACCAAAAATGCCACCGATTACCAGACCGGTCAAAACGAGCATAATGAGCATCCGCTTAATCATTTGTCAGCTTCCTTTGGTGGTGTATAAGTATCAAATATTTTTTTATCTTTAAGGCAGGCGGTTAACAGACACTTGGCTTCGTGCAGAAGCGATTTGTCATCCGGCTTTTGCCCCTTGTTTTGTTCTGCCAGAATAGTTCTGGATAAATCGCTGCGGTTCCACCAGCCGCCGCCCAATGCCTGGAACAGCGCTGCGGTGTCGGCAAAACGTACCGATTGTGCCTTGATCTGGCCGATACGCGCTTGTTGATAATCGCGCTCCGATGTCAGCAAGGCCAGATAGCTGACCGAGCCGGCCTGAAATTGTGTGCGTGTCAGCTCCAGGCTGGCGAACGCTGCGCGTTCTGCGGCATTCTGGGCCTGTAATTCATTGGCATCGAATTCTAATGCGCTCAAAGTGTCGGCAACATTCTGGAAAGCCTGTATAACCGTGCTGCGATAGGCTGCCGCCGCTTGTTCGTAGGCGGCGATAGCTGCGTATTTTTTATGGGTAAACTCGCCGCCGTGAAAAACAGGTTGCAGCAAATTACCGCCCAGGCTCCATATACCGCTACCGGGTACAAACAAGTCACCCAGTTGCGTGGCTATACTGCTGGCACTGGCGTTGATAGTAAAGTTAGGGTAAACGCTGGCGGTTACCACGCCGATTTGCGCGCTGGCGGCATGTAAGGTGGCTTCCTGTGCGCGTATATCCGGGCGTTGCTCAACCAGTTTGGAAGGCAGGCTGAGCGGCAATTGTTGAGGCAAGTGCAAATCAGTTAGCTTGAAGGCAGCAAGTTCGGAACCGGGAAAATCGCCAACCAGTGCCGTCAGTCTGTGTCGTGCCAAAGCCAGTTGTTGTTGTAATGGGGGCAGGCTGGTCCGGGTTTGTTCCAGTAAGGATTGTTGCGCCAGAACCGGTGCCTGGGAAGTGCTGCCTAACGCGAACTGCTGGTTGATGACGTCCAGTTGTTCGGATTGCGCCTTGATAATTTCTTCAGTTGCGGCAATCTGGGCGCGCAAAGAGGCTTCTTGTACTGCCGTAGTCACGATGTTTGCAGCCAGCGTCAGAAAAGCGCCTTCAAGCTGGAAACGTTGATAGTCTGCTTCTGCTGAAAAGCCCTCGATTTGCCGACGAACCGCGCCAAATACATCCAGAGTATAGGAAACCCTGACTGAGGCATTGTAGAGCGTAAATAAAGAACCCCCGGCGCCAGGGTTACCGAATAGGGCGCCGGAAGTTTTTTGGCGGGTGCCTGCAAATGATGCGTCTACGGAAGGGAACAGCGAGCCTTTCTTGGCGGTGGCGTTTTCCTGCGCTTCGGCCAATGCAGCTTGTGCAGCTTGCAGGTCGGGACTGCGCTTTAAACCTTGTTCAATCAGCGCATTCAATGGCTTGTTGCGGAACAGCGTCCACCACTGTCCGGGAATATCCTTGCCCGCTATTAAAGCTTGTTGCCCGGCTGATTTTGGGCTGTCTTTGCCGGTATAACTTTTGACATCTGGCCCGTCAGGGCGTTTGAAGTCCGGTCCCAGCATACAACCGGAAAACATCAGCGCGACAGCAACCGGGCCGGCAAGAATAATTGCCCGTATGGCGGGATTGTTAATGATGTGGTCTGTTTCGGTCATCGGGTATTTTGCTCATGCAGTTTTTATTTTTATGCCGTTCAACAGCAAGTGAGTAATATGTGCAGCAATAACGTCCAGCATTTCGTACTCCGGTTTCCAGCCAGGAAAGTTTTTGCGCAAAGGCTGGCATTCAACATAGTGCTTGACCAGGCTTATTATGGAAGTAGCGACTAAATAAGCATTCAGGTGCGGTGCCAGATCCTCAGCCAAGTCCATTAACAGACAAAACTGGTTTTTAAAGACGCCTTGCGCCAGTTGCTGCATTCTTTCCGGGTTTGCTTCCATAATTTCCCGCTGCATCAGTAAACAAAAAGCTCTGTCTTCCAGCATGACTTCAAGCAATGCGCTAATAAACCCAGACAGTTTTTGCTCTGCAGGGCAGTCCGATTCCCAAACCTGTGCAAAAATACGTTCTTTGCCTGAAAAAGCAAAGCGGACAGCTTCAAGATAGAGTGTGTTTTTATCTGGAAAGTGATGATAAATAGCGGCGGCGCTCATATCGACAGCTTTAGCCAATTGCCGCATCGATAAACCCGAATAACCTTGTTGTGCGAACAAGCTAATAGCCGTACTTAATATGTTTTCTTTTGAGCTCAATATTCTATCTACCTAACAATCGTTCGTTAAGTATGCTATCAGCAAAACTTTTCTACAGCAATCTTTTTAAATATCAACAGCTTTATAGCCCTCAAAATAGCTGTGATAACGGCCAATGCCACAGAAAATTTATGATTGTTTACTGATAGATTACAATATCCGCCAATTTCCCGTCACACCACAAATAAATCTTTTAGCTTCAGTTTTATCTGTCCAAGCCAAACTAAAATAATCACATGAAAAAATTAAAATGCGCTGTCATCGGCACTGGGTATCTAGGCAAATTCCACGCACAAAAATACGCTTCACTGGCTGACTGCGAGCTGGTCGCCGTAGTCGATATTAATGAAGACGCCGCCAAAGCCGTTGCCGAAGCACACGGCGCACAGGCGTTGACCGATTATCGTCCGTTGTTGGGTACTGTCGATGCGGTCAGTATTGTTGTGCCGACCACCTTGCACCATATCGTTGCCAGGGATTTTTTGAATGCCGGGGTTCATGTGCTGGTGGAAAAACCGATTACCGTAACCGTGTCGGAAGCCGATGAGCTGATAGCTATCGCCAAGGAAAAACATTTGATCTTGCAGGTGGGGCATCTTGAACGCTTTAACCCGGCAGTATTGGGCCTGGACAAGGAGGAAAAACCTCTGTTTATAGAATCGCATCGCTTGTCCCCGTTTAACCCGCGCGCCAATGATGTCAGCGTTGTGCTGGATTTAATGATCCATGATATTGACATTATTCTGGCTTTGGTCGATTCCGAAGTGGAGCGCATTGATGCCAGCGGCACAGCTGTATTGACGCAGGGCACCGATATCGCCAACGCCCGTTTGCTGTTTAAAAACGGCTGTGTCGCCAACGTGACGGCCAGCCGCATCAGCCTGAAACTGGAGCGCAAAATGCGCTTGTTCAGGCCCAGTTCTTATGCGTCTGTAGACTTCCAGAACCGGGTATTGACCAAACACCGCACCGGCAAAAAAGAAATGTTTCCCGGTATACCCGAAATAGAAACCGAAGAATCGATTTTTGAAAGCGGCGATGCCTTGCTCGAAGAAATCAAGCATTTCGTTAATTGTATCCAAAAAGATGAAAATCCGCTGGTGTCCGGCGAAGCGGGTAGACGGGCCTTGGCTACGGCGATACAAATTACGCAGTTGTTGGGGGATAAATAGCGAGGAACAGCTCCCGGCGGGTCTGGCGTTTTTTGTACCCTCAAGGGCATAAATGGTCGTATCAAGGTCGGCGAAGCTGGTCTGGCGCATGGGTGTCTGTCAGGAGGATGAATGGGGCTATTATCTCATTTCAGGGGACTTGTTCAGCGATTCCTTAACTACCAAGCGATTTTGTCGCAATTTATTACCAAGGGAAATTGACGGATCGATTTGATCAGTGATGTTCTGAATATTTCATTGTGATTAACAGCGACAAAGTCCCTTGGTAATTAGTCTGTCAGTTTCCTTCGGTAATCTCACTTATACAAACAGGCAATATCGTATCTACAACTACTGCCAGCCTCCACCCAGCGATTTATAAAGATCGACCATGGCAATAATTTGCTTCTGTTTTGTTTCAATTAATTCCTTTTTGGCATCCAATGCATCTCTTTGGGTTAATAACACATCCAGATAGTCGGCACGGGCGGATTTAAATAATTGCGTTGAAACATCAATTGACTGGACAAGATAGTCCACTTGTTTTTTCTTTAACTGATAGTTCTTATCCAGATTGTCTATATTTGAAATTTGATTCGATACTTCAGTATAAGCCTTGATAATACTTTGCTCATATTCATATGCCGCCTTAATTTGCTTGGCATTTGCGTTTTTATATTCGGCTATGATGGCGTTCCTGTTTACCAATGGAGCGGCCATCTCTCCTGCGATAGTAGCAGCTAATGATTCTGGTGTATTGATTAGATATTTAAGAGCGAAAGCATCAAATCCGAGTCCGGCATTTATGGAAAAGGATGGATAAAAATTTGCTCTGGCTACCTTGATATTTAATTCAGCTGCTGCAAGTTCAAGTTCTGCTTGCCTAATATCGGGGCGGTTTTGCAGCAATTGCGACGGAATACCTGTCTGCAGGATTTTTGGTTTAATATCCAGGAAGTCCGCCGATGTCCGCTGGATAGGTTGGGGGGTTCTACCAAGCAGAAAGTTAATCCGGTTTTCGACCACAGTAATCTGCTGCTTGATTTCATACCTTCTGCTTTGATTTTTGCTCACTTCCGCTTCATAACGTTTGATCGCAAGTGAATTGGAACGCGCATAGAATTGCAGTTGCTTGACTATCTCCAGACCATTTTTCTGAATACTTATATTTTGTTCCAAGTTCTCTAACTGATTGTCTAATGCAATCAATTCATAATAAGAATGCGCAACTTCTGCAACCAGATTAGTCACTAAAAAGTTTTTACCTTCAGTTGATGCCATGTACTCCAGTACCGCCACCTTTGTTGCATTTCTCAGCTTTTTCCAAACATCAATTTCCCAGGTTGAAAAAAGCCCAAATTGATAATCGCCTAAGATTGTAGGAAAAGCTTGGCCATTGGTGATGTTAAGGTTGCTTTCTACTGCACCGTTACGGGTAAATTGACCTGTTTTGTCTCCTCCCGCTCCGGCACCAATATTAACAAACGGTAAATATGCCCCTCTACGCGCCTGGATCTCATTTTGCGCAACGCTAATGCGCTGCATCATAATGTTTACTTCTTTGTTGTTGGCGACCGCCGTATCTATCAATCTTAACAGGTTAGGATCTTCGAAAAACGCGTTCCATTTTACCGTGGCCGTACTGGTATTTTGTGCGGCAGCCTGCTTAAAGCTGGCAGGTAGATGCGAATCGGCCTTTTTACTGGTTATCCACGGAATGCTACAGGCCTGCAACGTCAGTCCAACCATACCCAATACTATAAAACGAGAAAAATTAATCATGATCATTTTCATCCGAATCCACACCGTAGTGATATTTCTCTGTTAAGGGATCGAGGTCTTCGTTTTTAATTAAAGCTTTTCCTTCTATCATTGAGGCAAATATATAATAAAGTCCTGGAATAATGACGACCCCAAACACGGTGCCGAAAAGCATCCCGCCCAATGAAGAAGTACCGATGGTTCTGTTACCGACTGCACCGGCTCCCGTTGCCATTGCCAAGGGTACCAACCCGGCTATAAACGCAAAGGAGGTCATCAAAATCGGCCGGAACCGTGCTTGTGCGCCCGCAATTGCCGCCTCTTTAACCGTCATGCCTTGGGCTTGCTTTTGTACGGCGAACTCAACAATCAATACTGCGTTTTTGCCGAGCAAACCAATGAGCATAACCATCCCTAGCTGAGAATAGACATCGTTGGCAAGGCCCAATTCTTTCAGCAGGAAGAAAGCGCCGAAAATACCGGGGGGCAGCGAACATATCACGACTAACGGCAGCATAAAGCTTTCGTACTGCGCGGCTAACACCAGGTAGACAAACACGATAACGACCACGAATATCTCTATCGCTTCAGTACCCCGACGGGCTTCGTCAAACGACAAGCCTTCCCAGGCGATATCAAAGCCTTTTGGCAATACTTCAGCAGCGACTTCCTGGATCGCTTTAATGGCTGCGCCAGTGGTATAGCCGGTTGCCGGCTCGGCGCGGATAGCGGCAGAGTTGTAGAGGTTATAGCGGGTGATTTCGTTTGGGCCTTGCTTTTTCTCCAGGGTCATAAAGGCGGAGTACGGCACCATCTCGCCTTTGTCATTTTTCACGAAATATTTCAACACATCCGAAGGGAAGCGCCGGAACTCAGGCAGGGCCTGAGCGTAGACCTTAAAAAAGTTATTGAAGCGAATGAAGCCCTGCTCGTAGGTGCTGCCGATCATGATGTCCAGGTTATTCATGGCTTTTTCGATGGTAACCCCTTTTTGCATGGCCAGTTTATTGTCGATGACCAGTTCGTATTGCGGATAATTGGCCGCATAAAAGGTAAATAAGCCGGTCAGCTCCTTGCGTTTGCGCAGCGCATCCATGAACGTATGGTTAATTTTGTCGAACTCGAAGTAATCCGTGTCTATGGTCTTGTCCAATAAGCGAAATGCCAAGCCGGAAGCCGCGCCGTAACCCGGCACTGCCGGGGGTTGAAAATACTCGATGACCGCGCCGATGTCATGGGTTTTTTCCTCCAGTTCGTGGATCACATCCAGAACGGAATGTTTACGCTGCGACCAATCTTTCAGGTTGATGATACAGGTGCCGGCATTCGAACCACGTCCTTCGGTGAGCACTTCATAGCCGGCCAAGGAAGAAACCGATTGTACGCCGTCAATTTTTTCGGCTATCACTTCCAGTTGTCGCGCCACTTTGTTGGTTACCTCAATGGTTGAGCCGGGCGGTGTTTGAATAATGGCATAAATCATGCCTTGGTCTTCACCCGGAATAAAGCCGGAAGGTAAGGTTAGATTGACGGTATAAATACCGAAACAAAACCCGCCCAAAACCAAAAACGTCAGCAACCGCCGCATAACGACGACATCAAGAATTTTAATGTATCGCCCCGTGACCTTTTCAAAAATGGCGTTAAATGCATCGATGAACAGGCTTATCGGGTTTTTTCGTTTCGGTTGTCCATGCGTGTTTTTAAGGATCATCGCGCACAGCACAGGAGAAAGCGATAACGCCACGATCGCGGAAATGACGATTGACGACGACATGGCGATAGCGAACTGTCGATAAAATACGCCGACCGGTCCTGACATGAACGCAATCGGAATGAACACCGACACCATAACCAAGGTGATTGCCACAATGGCACCGCCGATTTCCCCCAACACTTTTCTTGAAGCGACATAAGGGCTTACGTGTTCAGCCTCCATTTTCGCATGCACCGCTTCGACCACCACAATCGCATCGTCGACCACAATACCGATGGCCAGCACTAGGGCAAACAAGGTAATCAGGTTGATCGAAAGCCCGAACGCCGACATCACGGCGAAGGCTCCGACCAGCGAAACCGGTACTGCGAGGATCGGGATCAAGGTGGAACGCCAGTCGCCCAGGAAAACAAACACTACCAAGGAGACCAGCACGAATGCTTCCGCCAAGGTGTGCAGAACTTTTTCAATGGAAGCATCAACGAATCGCGATACATCGTAGTTGATTTCGTAGTCCATGCCTTCCGGGAAAGTTTTTTTCAACTCGTTCAATTTTTCTTTCACGTCCTCAATGACTTTGCTGGCATTAGTGCCGTAGTTTTGCTTAAGCACTATCGACGCCGAAGGGTACGAGTCTTTATCGGAGTAAATATTATAAAACTCGCTGTTTAGATCGACTTTGGCAATGTCTTTAATGCGTAAGATCTCGCCATTCGGATTAGCCCGGACAATAATGTCCTCGTATTCTTCAGGCTTGTTGAAACGCCCTTTATAGACCAGCACATATTCTTTGGACTGGGCGGCCATACCCGTGCTTTGGCCAAGTCGACCCGCCCGCCCGATAATGCTTTGACTCGCGATGGCATCCATCACCTCGTCTATCGAGACACTGTAGGCTCGCATCCGGTCCGGATTCAGCCAAATTCGCATCGCATATTGGCGGGCACCCAATATTGTTGCTTGGGCGATGCCAAAGATGCGCTGAATTTCAGGAAGAACATTGACGTAGGCATAATTAAATAAAAGCTTTTGATCGGCGTTTTTGTCTTTGCTGTACAGGTTGACATACATGAGCATGCTGGGCTGGACGAAATTCACAATCACGCCTTCCAACCTCACCAGGTCCGGCAGCCTGCTCATCATCTGATCCACGCGCGTCTTGACGTTAACCATCGCGATATTGGGATCAACGCCCAGATTGAAATACACTTGAATAGTCGATTCGCCGGCGCTGGTTGCATCCGAGGTGATGTATCTCATCCCGGGTACGCCGTTGATGGCGCGTTCGATCATAATCAGGGACGATTTCACCAGTACATCGGCGCTGGCACCGGGAAACGATAACGCAACCGTCACTCGCGGCGGCGCAATATCAGGAAACTGGCTAATGGGCAAGGTTCGGATCGCCAATGCCCCCATGAACAGAAACACGAGCGATAACACGATCGCCATCACAGGTCTTTTAATAAATATATTAAACATGATTAATCACTAATTAGAAGAAGGTTACTCGGTATATAGATCCAACTCGGAGAGTATTTTTTCGGGCGGCCTTAAATCAATCTTCACTTCTTCTCCTGAATGTACTTTGCGCAAGCCTTCGAGCAATATCTTGTCATCCTCCTTCAACCCATTTTTAATGATAAATAGATGCGGTACATCAGCTTCGATTTCTATCAGTCTTTGCTCCAGTTTTCCTTCATTGTTGATAATGTAGACATAGTTTTTATCCATAATTTCGAATACCGCTTTTTGCGGGATGAGCATAGCGTTTTTATAGGGCTTGGCCATTAAAATGGTTCCGGTCTCGCCATGTCTAAGCAGTTTATCCGGATTAGAGAACGTGGCGCGGAATTCAATATTGCCGGCGGTATTATCAAAATCAGCTTCAATGGTTTCAATGACACCTGTTTGATTGAAAACCTGACCATTTGCCATCCTTAACTGTACTTTCCTGATGCGACCATCCCCCGAGTTGTGCATTTTATAATCAAGATATTCAGCTTCCGGAACGTTAAAATAGACCCATAATTGGCTGATGTCAGACAGTGTGGTTAACAAAGAGCCTTCGTCGAGAAGACTGCCGTTTCTCACCGCCAAATGATCCATAATGCCATCAAAGGGTGCATTGATATCGGTAAAACCCAAGTGGGTTTCAGCCATTTTCACTTCTGCATTAGCTTTTTCCAACTTAGCTTTTGCCAAAGCCAATTCATTCGGCGATACGATTTTTTGATCAGCCAGGCCTTTGGTATTAAGGTATTCAATATTCATGTTATTCGCTTCGGCTTTTGCTTTTAATAGCTCTGCCTGATAGATATTGGGCATGATTTTGAACATGGGTTGTCCCTTATGCACCATCTGCCCTTCATCGACAAAAATATTTTGTAAGTAGCCTTTTTCCAGGGCACGAACCTCAATGTGTCTGATAGCGTGAATCTGACATACATATTCTTTCGTTACAGACGTGTCTTTACGAAATGGCGTGGTTGCCTCCAGTACAGGTGCGGCTTCCGGTTTTTCAGTTTCTGCTGGATGGCAACCACTTAATAGAGTAGCGATCAAGCCTAGGATTACAGATGCTTTAGTGATCATTTTTTAGGGCGCTTAGGGTTGGAACTACAAAAAATTGGATTAACCAACATATAAATTTTATCTGTTACTGAAGTGAATAAAGCCAGACTAAGAAATGGATAAACAAGGACCGTGCCATTTTATTCTTCGATTTAAAACCAGTTAATTTCGCAATATCTTACGGCACAGCAAATAAGGAATTTCATCTGCTTTTGATATGGCTGCCCTAATTTCAGAATATATTAGCTGCTGATATTAAAGAGATTTTAGCGTTGTTAAGATGCGGCGGTCGGCGATTTGACGATGGCTTTGATACCCGTCAGCAGAATCAACACTGGCAACATTAGAAGTGTGTATGCTTTCCGCAAACAGATGACAAAAGACTGGTTTGGCTGCTCTGGTGGAAATCCACCATTTTACTTAAAGCATAGTGGTTTAAATAAACCCTTAATAATTAAAGGGATAGCGTAGATGTGCCATCGTAAATATCACCAAATTGCCTCGATCTGGCTAAGCGAACAATCTCTAAAGCCAAACCAGAATCCCTTGCCGGATGGTGCTGATAAGATGATCGATTTATACAAAGAGGGCGGATTTGTGATCGACAATGGTTGCACTGCTCAATAGAACGGAACTAAGTCTGGTTGGATTATTACAGGGCGGGTCGCACACCGGACTGGCGGATTATGTGTTCGCCTGAGAAGTAGTTAATGCATGTAAAAGTGTCGTCAACTCAGCTGGGTAGTGACGCTCATGTAGCTTCCATAGTCACTAAAAAGCGGGACTTGTTCCCGAGAAATTAAACCCTGTCAAAATTGATTCGCCTGAGGTAAGTGGCGTTGAATCGGGTTAGTATTTAACTGATGTCACGTACTCACCGCTAGAAATGTGTATTATTTCCCAATGGAAAAAGGAAAATTAGATTTATACACAGACTTTTTGATCTGCAACAGTGGGTTTGCAACAGCCACGGGATTATCAGCGATGCTGGATGGTGACGTGAGTCATGATCAAATGCCCGCTTTTTATCGGCACGTGAATACACGTCCAAAGACTTGTGGAAACAAGTCAAAACGACAGTACGTCAAATCGAACAGGAGGAGGGTTGTCTGATATTTGATGACACGATTCAGGAAAAAATAGGGACAGATGAAAATGAAATCATTTGTTGGCATTTTGACCATTGCAAAGGACGGTCGGTGAAGGGCATCAATTCGCTCAATGCACTTTATTACAGCGGTGGCGTTTCGGTTCCGGTCGCCTTTGAGATTGTTTGCAAGCCCATTCAATACCACTCAGAACAACCCTGTTTTCATGTCGGTTTATGCTGTCTTCAAGCTGGAGTGCCTGAAGATAAAACACAAGGCCAACCCTTTTGCGTTACGAATAAAATTGTTCATAAAAGCAAACCAGATAGACTATGCCGAATTACAAAAATTACGGGCTGCGTAACATCAGTTATTAAGGGGGCGGACCTGTTAAATGAAGGTACAGTTGGGGTAGTAAAGCATATCCCTTTCATCGCTGAGCCCCAAAATTGCATGTTCTCAATGGAACTTTAGGAAAAGCGATAAAGTTCGGCGCAGGCAGCATCAGCCACCAAGCTGATCAGGATACAGTGATTTCCAGAAGCTGCATTGGTGCTGTTTGCTGGCGTTATAAGCCCGGATTCTTCCGGTGTCGAGCAACATTACTGTGTCGGTTCCTTTATAGCGAGGCCATGTCGGCGCGCCAACGGCGTGTGGCTTGCCTGTCCACGCGAAACTGGTCCAGTAGGCCACCATCTTGTCGGCCAATTCCTGAGACGCGGGTGCGAGATCAGGTGCGTCGATTTTTGAAGTATTGGACATATTGGGGAACAGGTAATTAAGTTCTGAAGAATGCACCGCGCCTAATTCCATCTTCGGGTCGGGTTTGGCAGGAATTGAAACGCCAAGTACAGGTGCGTTCCGGTCGGCAAACTCGAACTGATAGACCGGCATAAAGCGTGAGAACTGGTCCCCGGTATGCAAGTAAAGGCAATTATTAATGCCGACCAAGGGCGTAAAGTTTGACATCACGCTGCCCAAAAGCGAAGCCGCCGAGATGCTGTCGGTCAAAGCATATTGTTGCGCCACTTTTTCAGGCACTTGTCGTTGCAGTTCCTGAGGTGTGGAGCCATAGGCCTTCTGTAATGCTTCTCTGTAATTTTCATGTGTCACCCAACGACCTGCCTGTTGGTCATATCCGACGTACAAACGCAGTTCGTCGCGGGTACCGCCCAGTATAATCGGGACTTTGACCAGTGCGCCGGTTTCAACGGCATCTGACGTCGAACGGCGTACCGACTGGCTGCCGATAGTCGGACTAAATGACATTACCGAACTGCCCGCAGCAATTCTGCCGGCTTCTAATAAGGCCTGCACAGGTGCCTGGCGCAAGCATTGAAGTGCGGTTGCAGGATTGGTACAGCCCAGCGCAGGATTTGTAGCTACCTTAATTCCAAGTTTTTCACCCTCAGCCACAGAAGGGAACTGGAACAGGCAGCCTGCACTCTGGACAATGGCTTTTTGAAACAAGCCGGTTACGCCCTCGGGGCTAGACAGGTGTACGCAGATCGAACCAGCTCCAGCCGATTCTCCCGCCACGGTGACATTACCAGGGTTGCCTCCGAAAGCAGCGATGTTACGTTGAACCCAGCGCATTGCTGCACGCTGGTCTTCCAGTCCGTAAGCACCGTTGTGCTCGGCTGCAAATGCTGGATACGGCATAAAACCGAATACCCCCAGCCGGTAATTCGCCGTCACTACTATGACTCTACCGTCCTTAACAAGAGCATCTGAGCGGTACAGGTTTGAAGCCCCGCCAATGAAAGCACCGCCATGAATCCAGAAGATGACCGGCAGTTTTTCGCCGGGTTTGCGAACTCGGGGAACACTCACATTGATTGACAGACAATCTTCCTCATTGCTCGCCTCCGTCAGACCGAACCTTGCCACTTGCGGGCAAGCACGGCCGAACTGACTGGCATTCCGCACTCCGATCCATGTTGATGCAGGCTGTGGCAATGCCCAGCGGCGTTCACCCGTAGGGGCTGCCGCATAGGGGATACCCCGGAATTCCAGTACCTCGTTCCGAACTACACCTCGCACCGCCCCCTGATCTGTTTGTACAACGGCTGGAGCAGGAGCTGCTCCGGTTTCGGAAATGACCTTTCCGTGGACACCGGCGCTTGATATGGCGATGATGAAAATTGCGATGACAGCTATGCGCTTGCGAATATATTCCATAATAATTTTCACCAATCGATGGTTGAGATAGTGTTTAGCCTAACGGGTATTAACTTAATGCGCCTGCATCCTTTACTTTTAACAGGAGCTTATTATTTGCAAGGCTTAGCCATTGCTATCATTCAACTAAAAACTCCCGCATCATGCCCATGTCTTCATGTTCAAGATTATGGCAATGGAACATAAACAAACCTTTAAAATCCTGGAATGGTTTGATGATGCGAACACTTTCGCCGGGCATGACCAGCACGGTATCTTTCAATCCGCTTTCAATAAAGCCTTCATGGACGCTTGCATAATCATCTTCAGTGCCTGCACCGACAGTACGGCTGACAATCTGGAACGACTGCCCATGCAAGTGGATAGGGTGTGCCATCGACATCATCATGCCCATGCCGCCCATTCCCATACCTCCGCCGCCCATCATGCCCATGCCGCCGTGACGCATGCCGCCCATACCACCGCCCATCATACCCATGCCGCCACCCTGATGCCCGGCACTCTGTTCTGTATCAGCCGTTTGATTGCCATGCCCACCGCCATGCGCATGGAAAACTTCCATTAACTGGACGGTATTGACTGGAATCCGCTCGCTAGGCAGCACGTCGTTATAGGCATAAGGGCGACCATTCAGCAGCATCGCCATATGGCCTTCAGAAATGGCAATAGGAACCGGTTTATTGGGATTGGCGGTATCGGTAATTTTATAGCGGTTTATTTTCGACAAGGTGGACGGCAGTTTATGGGTGTCGCTGACTTTGCGGGTAACACGTACCGTAAAAATCGGATAATCGCTGCCGACAGGCAGGCTGCCGCTATGCATCATCATACCCATTTTCGGTAACACGCCGGAAAAAGCCAGACTGCGCATCACTAATTGCGAACCTTCGTTGCGTCCACTGAAATCCGCCCAGACATCCAGACGTTCTCCGGGAGCCAGCATCACATAAGGCTTGGTTTCCGGTTGTTCCAGCAAGCCGCCGTCAACACCGATAACGGTAATCGGGGTGCCGTCATCCCAGCCCAGTTTGTAAATACGCGCGGTCGAACCATTCATGAAACGTAAACGATAAGCCCGGCTGTCCACGTCGATTTGAAAATCCGCCTTGCCGTTGACCAGAATACGGTCGCCGTAAAAGCCGGTCATACGGTTATGCATGCCGCGGGCATAGATAAGCTGATTTTCCGTGTCGAACAGACGATCCTGAATAACGATGGGAATTTCGTATTCACCGGTAGGCAGTTCAAGAGCAGCTTCTTCTTGATCATTCACCAGCAATGCGCCGGCCAAACCGTGATAAACCTGCGTGGCTGTGGCTTCGTGCGGATGTGGATGGTAAATGTTCATGCTGGCCCGGTTAAGCACCTCAAATTCATAGACAAGCTTTTCGCCGGGGTCGATCGCATACTGAGGATGACCATCCATTTCGGCGGGTACATGCAAGCCATGCCAATGTGTAACTGTTGCTTCCGATAAACCGTTATGCAAATGGATACGCACTTTTTGGCCTTTCTGCAAGCGGATAATCGGCCCGAGATAGGAACCTGCTATTTCGGTTATTGTATCTTTCGGGCCTTGCAGAAGCTTCGCGCTGTATTGCATTACCCTGGTTTCCTGACCGACCAGGATGGGTATTGAACCATGTTTGCATAACAACTCGATTTCAACATCCGGTTTAAAATCGGGTGAAGCCTTGCGGGGCGCAATTTTTGGCATAGCCTGCATACCTTCCATTGCATTAAGCAGGCCGGGCATACCGGTTAAGGCTAATAAACCCATGCTGGAGTGGGCAAGAAAACGGCGGCGTGAATAATTATTATTGTAATAGCCAGACATAAAATCTCCTCAGACGGTGGTCTTGGTTGAGCATCGTGCCGAAAGGACACGACAATACCTGACTATATATGAGGTAATAGTAATATTCAATCTGTTAAATTTATCTTGTACCTGATTAATCAACAGACTTATTCATCCAGTCTGACCAAACGTCCTTCCGCCGCAGATTGCATTGCCGAAACCAGCGTCCGGCAATTGCTTTCCGCATCATCCAGGGACAGCAATGGCGCGCTGCCCGATAACACGCTGCGGCTGAAATGTTCCACTTCCAGGCGAAAATGGTTCGCAGCAGGCAACTGTTCCTGAAATTGCTGCCCGTCATCCGTCCACCAGGACAACACCGGTACATCGCCGGGTAATTGCCAGACGGTATGGCATTTGATGCCGCCTTTGGTGCCGATCAGTTCATATTCGCAGCGGCGCGCGCGTTCAAAACTGAAATCGAACTGGGCAAATCTGCCATCGCCGAAATCGAGAACGCCGCTGGCGGCAACATCCGCACCGCTGTCGATGTATTTGGCAACGGCGGTGACAGAAAGCGGGTCTTGGTCGAAAAACAGCCGTAACGAATGAATCGCATAACAGCCGATGTCCCATAGCGCTCCGCCACCGTTGGTGATGCTCTCCTGCAAGCGGTATTTGCGCTCGGGCCTCATCATGAACGAATAACTTGAACGCGCCGAACGTATCTCGCCGAACAGTCCGGATTGAATCAGCTCCAGAACACGTGCATGTTGCGGGTGAAAACGGTACATAAAGCCTTCCATCACCGTGACATGGTAGCGCCGCGCCGCGGTTGCAATCGCCCTGATGTCGGCTACGTCCAGCGCCATCGGCTTTTCGCACAACACATGTTTGCCGTGTTCGATAGCGCGTAAAGTCCATTCGGCATGTTCATGATTGGCAAGCGGAATATACACGGCCTGAATCGCTTTATCGTCAAGTAGCTCATCAGGGGAGTTGTAGGTTTTAATGCCTTCCAGTCCGGGCGCGTATTTGGCCAGGGTCTGCGCGGCTGCACCTTCGCGGCGGCTGGCAATCGCCACCAGTTCGGCGTTATCCGCTTCAACAATCGCAGGCAGGAGACGTTCATTGATTCGTGCTGCGCCCAGAATGCCCCAGCGTAGTTTTGGTGTGGTGTTGCTCATGGTTTTTGTCCTCGTGTGGGTTATTATTTTTATTTTACTTTGTGCGGGATCAGCAACATTATTATTAATACCGCGGCGGCAATTGACTGACTTCCTGCAAATGCCAAGGTTGGCCGTCTGTTGTTGCTTCCACCGATGTTTCGATACTATCGTCCAGGTCGGCGAAAAAATCCAGCCCGGTTTGCGCTTCTATGTTATCGATAGACGTTACAAACTGCGCCAGCGGCTCTTTGCCGTGAACCGTTTGCGGTATTAAAAACGCCAGTGCCAGCGGTTTATGAGTGGGCGTAGCTTCGGTGATATAAATTTTATAAAACGCATCGGGTATTTCCACTTTCCAATCCGAACTTAAACGCTCAACCGATCCGCTAAAAACCGGCCCGGTAAGCACCCAAACCTTGCCGAACGATGGCGCAAAATATTTGCTTTCCACTTCTTCCAGGCGTTGCCAGACCTTCTGGTTAAGATTGGCCTTTTGCGGCGTGACATTCGTCATCAAAAAACTGTCCGCTTGTCCCTGTTTGCCGTAAAGATGGCTGATTGCGTAATTCGGCGCCATGTGACCGCGATCATAACCGCTTTTCTGGTAACTTTCATGACTGACGCGGTTAATGCCGCGCCAGTCTGTTTCAAAGTGGCCGGGGCGTTTTAATGAGCGGCTGTTTTCTGCAATCGGCGTGAGCGCGTATTCCACCCACAACGGGTTACCGCGCAAATCCGAATAACCGACAATAAAGCCATGATTGCGCAACACCCGAAACCAGGTATCGATATTCTTAGGCGACAACGCCTGCGGCTCACCTTGATAAAGCAGCGCAGGCCGGGCAACTTTGGCTTCATAAGCGTAATTGCCCAAACCCAGCGCGATAACTAGCAGCGACAGTGCCGGATATTTAAGAACAAGGCGGAATAGGCTGAACAGTAATTTAAACCAATTGATGGTTTGTTTTTTTTTCATTTTTTGGGGAATTCAGACGTTAGTTTTGTTAAAGGGTTTAAACCATTTGTCGTTGTGAGAATTGATTTATATGGGATATTGCCGTACTCTCCTATACGTACGTTGTACGGGTTTTTGATGCAGATATTTGGGAGAGAATGCCTTTCATAATGATGGAACTATTAGTTAGGAGGAAGCCTAGATACTGTCCTGGAAAAACATAAACAACTTTCTATCTAAAGGATGATGAATTTGATGGGATAAGTAAGTTTTTGTTTAATATTATATTTAATTCGTTCAGAACACCGATATTTATCGGCTTTAATGTGATTTTATGAATAACCCCAATCATGGCTCTATAAATTTTCTCAAATATTCACGGGATTTTCTAATTGCTGCGGAAATGGTTAACAACAAATCAAATGAAACTCCGCTCCCACTTCCGACGTATTTTCTTTATGGTCGCTCTATAGAATTGTCACTTAAAGCCTATCTCCTTACCTGCGGTTACACTATTGATGTTTTAAGAAAAAAAGAGTTTGGACACAACTTAAAAAAATTGTTCAATGAAGCGATTAATAAAAATATTGGTGAAATTTTTGAGATAGATCAAAATGAAGCAGCGGCACTGGAAGTCTTAAATTTGAGCTACAAGGATAAACAATATGAATATCATCCCGATAGACCCAATAGTGAAACAGGTTGCTATTACCACTTGCCCTATATTGAGGTAGTTGAACAATTGGCAAGAAAATTAGTAGCTGGTTTAGATGGGCATTTCAATGAATCTGATGATACAGATTAGGAAAAATACCTGTTCCATTGTCCATAGAGTTTCAACTATATCAATAGATGCTACGAATTTACGATTAACCTGGAGAATAAATTGAGTATAGTCGAATTTATTGAAGAAAAAGATGTATCCACCGAAAAGATTGAGAGCATATTTAAGAGAGCTTTTATCAACGCTAAATGTCTGTCTGAAGCAGTCTGGATAGATGAATCAACTACATTTGCAGTTAAGATCGAAATTGAAACAAAAAGGAAATATATCAAGTTCCAATCGTCTGTTGGAATTAAGGAAGTTGCACCAATATCTGAAAAGCACGCATTTGCAAATATGTTAAATGGGGCCGTTCTTGTTCGATTTAGAATTTATGATGAAATAATACTGATTGGTGATTACTACCTGCCTTATGATAGTGGTATACCCGCCTTCCAAATAGTAAATACATACCGTATCTTCTCTGATGTGTTTACTAGAATACTTCGAGAAGTATATGAACCCGGAGGGTTGCTTGATATAAGTTAAGTAGTGTAGGTCGGGCATGCTTTTTATGCCCGACATTTCAAAGCTTCAATATATCAATGGATTGTGGTTTTTCTACTGCTGTTTTATCATCGGATACCGTTATGTCGGGCAACGATGAAGCTGTTGCCCGACCTACGCTTGACCTTCTCCATCCAATATTTGAGGATTTCCGCTTTGCGTTATCGTCGCTCCCAAACGCCTGGAGGCTCCTATTTTTTTACGGTGGTTACTTATCGGCGGCGAAAGTTTCTTTGTGAACCGGATAATGTTGAGTTGCTGCGCACAGCATTCCGAACTGTAAAATCTATCCATCCCTTCACCATCGATGCTTTTGTGCTTTTGCCGGAACATCTTCATTGTATTTGGACGTTGCCGGCGGATGACAAAAATTACTCGATGCGGTGGAACGCCATCAAAAACTATTTCACTCGCCATTGTTCAGATCGCTACAGACTACCAGCGTCTCCCTCCCAAAAACGCAAACGGGCGCAAACCATTTGGCAACCGCGCTATTGGGAACACCAAATCCGTGATGACCTGGACTTTGAAAAACATTGCGATTACGTTCATTGGAATCCGGTTAAACATGGGCTTGTGGCTAGCCCCAAGGATTGGCCATATTCGAGCTTTCATCGCTTCGTTAATCTTGGAATTTATCCGCCAAATTGGGGTGGGTATGCAGGGTGCGTTGAGGATGATGGTTACGGAGAATAGCCGGATAGATACTTTTTTGCTGCCTCTATGTTAGCCATGTCGGCTAACAGATTTACCGTTGCCCGACGTTTGGCAATCGCTTAACACTCCCCCGTCAAAAATTAACCCAATCCTCATCCAATCCTAATTTAACATCCAGCTTTTCTCTCATCTTGCCTCTGTATTCTTTACCTCAATCGTAGCGACTTGCGCCTAAGGCCGGTCGCAATGACATTGGGGATGAATGGCTTTCGCCTTCATCATTGCATACAGACAGCATAGGAGTTTAGTGAAATGCCACTCGGTTTAGGCAATATTTTCAACGGGCTCATCAAGCAGTACGGACATACGGTCATTCTGTTGCTGCGGTTTATCGACATGGCGATGCTCATCGGCACAGCTTGGGTCTCTCATTATTTATGGTTGCGGCAATGGAATATCGACCAGGATTACCGGATCGCCATCGCTCTGGGTACTTTGGCGGCCATTATCTTTTTTGAAATCGGCCAGGTTTACCGTCCCTGGCAGAATGACGCGATGCGCGGGGAAATCGCTCGTATCGTCAGGGCCTGGGTGTCGGCCATTGTGTCGGTTATTGCCATTGTCGCCCTGGTTCGTTTGCATTTCTGGTTCGGCTCGAGTTATCGCTGGATCATCACCTGGTGGGCTTTGGGTTTGGTGGTTGTACTTGCCGCCCGCAGCCTGCTTTCCCGTTTGTTGCAATGGATGCGCGCTCGCGGCTGGTCACAGGGCCGTATCCTCATGGTCGGATTGAATCAGATGGCGGTTGCGGCCAGCCGCCAGTTGAGCCATTCCTCCTGGGCTGGACTGCAAGTCGTAGGTTATGTGGACGAGCATTCCGAAGCTCATGTCCTGGAAAGCGATTTTTCGCTGCCGAAGCTCGGCAAGCTCGAAGAATTGGCCGCGATAGTCACCAGGGAATCTATTGATGAAGTCTGGATCACTTTTCCGGGTGAAGCGCTGGCCGAACGCGCTCAGCATGAGCTGCGGCATTTACCTGTCAGTATCCGACTCGTCATCGACTGTTTCGCGTTCAAGCAAAGTAAATTCCTCAGCTTGAACACGGTTGCAGGCATACCGACGCTGGATGTCTCGGTTTCACCGCTGCACGGCATCAATCGTTATATCAAGGAGATTGAAGACAGGCTGTTGGCATTCATGCTGTTACTGCTGATTAGTCCGCTGCTGTTGTTCATCGCTATTGGCGTCAAACTCAGTTCGCCCGGCCCGGTGTTTTACCGGCAAGTGCGGGTAGGCTGGAACAACCGTTCCTTCATGATGCTGAAATTTCGTTCAATGCCGGTGGATGCCGAAGACCAAACCGGCGCGGTTTGGGCAAAACCGGGCGAGAACCGGGCGACTCCATTTGGTGCATTCCTGCGTAAAACCAGTCTGGATGAGCTGCCGCAACTGCTTAATGTGTTGATGGGGGATATGTCGCTGGTTGGGCCACGTCCCGAGCGCCCGGATTTCGTCGAAGTGTTCAAGGAGCAAGTACCCAATTACATGAAAAAGCACATGGTCAAGGCTGGCATCACCGGCTGGGCGCAAGTGAACGGCTGGCGCGGCGACACTGATTTGAACCGTCGTATCGAGCACGATTTGTACTACATCCAGCACTGGTCGCTTTGGTTCGATATGGAAATCGCCTTCCGCACTGTGCTGACCGGTTTTATCAATAAAAACGCTTATTAAGGAATCGCAATCATGTTTAGATTAATTTTCCTGGTATTGGCTTTACTGCTGCCGGCTTGCTCTTTGACGCCTGGTATGAAAATGCAGTCGGACAACAATGTGTCAGAACTGGAAGTGCCGGTTATGAAGGGCGGCAGGATGGTCAAGGAAAAGACCCGGATTGTGCCGATTACCGCCGATTTGATTATCGAGCGGGAAAATGCGAGGCAGCGGGCAGTCAATAATTTGCCGCCTGTGGACATGGACAAAGCCATCTACCGGATCGGTCCGCACGACAGAGTACAGGTTACCGTTTGGGAGCATCCTGAGCTGAACGATCCCGGCGGGGAAAAGATCATGCCCGAACTGGCCGGTAAAGTGGTCGATGACGACGGCAATTTGTATTACCCCTACGTCGGCGACATCCATGTGGCAGGAAAAACTGTCAGTGAAGTCAGGACGCTATTGACTAGCGAACTTTCCAAATATTTCAGGAAGGTCAAGCTCGATGTTCGTGTACTGTCTTTTCAGAGCCATCGGGCCGCCGTGGTTGGCGAAGTTAAAACGCCGGGTGTGCAAGCAATGACGGAGACACCATTGACAGTTTCCGAAGCCCTCAGCCGCGCCGGTGGAGTGACCGAATATGCCGATATGAGCAATGTGGCTTTGGCACGCGACGGCAAATTGTACAAGATTGATGTACTGGCGTTGTACGAAAAGGGAGGCACTACCCAGAACCTGCTGCTCAAGGATGGCGATGTGCTGAATGTTCCTAACAGTAAGGACAACAAAGTGTTAGTGATGGGCGAAGTCGGCAGGCAACAAGCCTTGCAGATGAATAAGGACAGGATGACGCTTGCTCAGGCTTTGGCAGAAGCTTATGGTGTCGATTTTAACAGTTCCAGGCCGGAAGATATTTATGTGATCCGGCCCGGCGACATGACTCCCGAGATTTTCCAGTTGAATGCGGAATCCCCGGACGCGCTGATCCTGGCCGACCAGTTTCCGTTGCAAGCCCATGATACGGTTTTCGTCGGCACGGCGGGCGTTACGCGGTGGTCCAGGGTTCTCAACCAGATATTGCCTTCATCCTTTACATCGATCATGTCACGTGCTGCTTTCGTGGGAATGTGAACGTAGGTCTTTGCAAACAATTGGGATATGAAAATCATGTATTCACAGAACGAAGCTATTACAGTGCTGCCGCCTAATACGTCCCGACTTCTGGAACAGGGCGTCAGTATTCGCGACTATGTCGACCTGTTGTTTGAAGGCAAAAAGACCATCCTGTTAGCGCTGGTGTCAGTGTTGCTGGTGACGTCGCTTTATCTGGTGCTGGCACCGCGAACCTACAAGGCGGACGCGTTATTGCGGATCGACAAGAACAAGGCGTTGCTTGCCGCTACGTTGCGTAGCGAAGCGAACCAGTCATCGACTGAAGCCGAAAGTCCACGGGCGCAGCGCGAGGTGGAAATCCTGCGTTCGCGTTCGGTGCTTGGTAAGGTTGTGGATAATATGAACCTGATGGTTGAAGCTGCACCGGTTTATTTTCCGATTATCGGCGAGACGCTGGCTCGCAGGCATGACCGACACGACGGCATTGCAAGCGCCTGGTGGGGCTTTGGTCGCTGGGCCTGGGGTGGCGAAAAGTTGAAGGTAACCACTTTCAATGTGCCGGATCGTTACCTGGGCAAAGAGTTTACAGTGGTTGCGCTGGACTCAGGTCGCTTTCGCTTGCTCGGGCCGAAGGGTGACGAGCTGGCAGAGGGCCGGGCCGGAGAAAACGTTACAGCCGACATCGGTGAAAAAGAGCCGGTGTTGCTTATGCTCGATGAACTTGAGGCGCATCCTGGAACGCATTTCGAGTTAACCAGAAAGACTTCGCTGGCGGCGATAGAAACCCTGCAAAAGGCGTTTTCCGTCAGGGAAGTTTCCAAGGATACCGATATTCTCAGTGTTGAGCTGAAGGGCCGCGATCCCGAGCAGCTTGCCAAATCGGTCAATGACATTGCGACTATTTATGTTAATGCGACAGTCAACTGGGAATCCGCCGAAGCCGGTCAAAAACTGGCTTTCCTGGAAAGCCAGTTGCCTATTGTCAAGGAGCGCCTGGAAAAGGCCGAGCAGGGCTTGAGTGCTTACCGGCAGAAACATGGTGCTATTGATATAAGCACTGAAGCCGAAATATTGATGAAGCAGGCCTCGGAAATGGAAACCTTGAGTATTCAGCTCAAGCAAAAGTATGACGAACAGATCCAAAGACTGGAGTCCGCCCATCCAGACATGATCGCGACCAATGCGCAAATCAAACGCGTCACCAGCAAATTGACTACTTTGGAAAGGCGCATCAGGGATTTACCGCGTACCCAGCAGAGCGTGGTCAGCCTGTCACGGGATGTGCAGGTTAATACCGAACTTTATACCTCGTTGCTGAACAGTGCCCAGGAGCAGCGCATTGCTGCCGCAGGTTCCCTGGGCAATTCCCGTATCGTCGATTTCGCTGTGACGCCGGAAAAGCCTTATTGGCCGAAGCCCGGATTGTTGCTGGCTATTGCTACCTTGCTGGGATTGAGCCTGGGATCGGCTTTGGTATTCCTGAGACATTCCTTGCAACGCCACGACAACTACCCGGCTTTGCTGGAGTACCAGGTAGGCTTGCCGCTGTTTGCCGCGATCCCGCACAGCAAGAAGCAGCGCAAGCTGGCACGTTTAATTGACCAGGGCAAGGACCGCGAGCCGGGTATTCTGGTCAGCCAGGAGCCGCTGGATATTTCCGTAGAGTCGCTACGCGGCCTGCGCACGACGCTGGAGGCTACTCTGGCTAATCATGAAAGCAAGGTGATTATGGTCAGCAGCCCTGCGCCTGGCATGGGTAAATCCTTCGTAAGCACCAATCTTTCGGCCTTGCTGGCAAGTATTAAAAAGCGCGTTTTGGTTATCGATGCCGACATGCGTAACGGACGCCTGCACGAAACTTTTTCCGTCGACAAGGAACCGGGTTTTTCCGATTTTCTGGCGGGTAAGGTATCGCTTGGGGAGATTATCGTCAGCCTGCCTGATATCGGTGTGGACTTTATCCCGAGAGGCAGCATGGTGCTGAATCCCGCGGAATTGCTGGTGTTGGGTAATCTGGCTGAAACGCTGGAGCAGTTGAAGAGTTTTTACAACCATATCGTCATTGATTCGCCGCCGATTCTGGGTGCAACGGATGCTGCGATCCTGGGCAAACATGCCGATGCTACATTTCTGGTGGTTAAGGAAGGGCGCTATACGGCACAGGAACTGGAAGTCAGTTTCCGACGCTTACAGCAAGTCGGAATCAAGACGAATGGCTTTATTATCAATGACATGAAAGAAGGTTCATCGTATTATCCATATTACGGTTATGCCTACAATCGTACCGACAGGGACACCAAAAGCACCTCGGCATTTATGACCGGATACCATGCTGTAGGAGACTGGTTCGGGAAGCGAGGGGATCGCAACTATTTGCCTCCGATAGATTTATCCGAAGAATCGGACGACAGTGTGCAGGTGTAGATGATGAAACTGCGTCTCGAAAATGATTTGCCGGTTCTGTTGTTCGCACTGGTTTGCGCATCGATTGTGGCGGCACTGCCGCAAGTCGAATCGGCCTGGCTAGGCGTGAAGGAAGTTTATGGCGAACAGGATTTTGGCTTGCGGATACTACGCGAGGCGATGCTGGTGGTGCTGGTTGCCTATGTGCTTTTTGAACCGCGACTGCGGAACGGTGCCTTGACCAGTTCGGTGTTGGCGTTTATGGGCATTATTGCAACCTACGTGCTGTTAGAGATCGGCTATGCGTTGTACCTGGACTTGCCGCTGGTGGTGCCGATGGCGGGGCTGCGCGTTTTCGAATACCTGCCGTTGGCGGTGATCGGTTTCGTAGCCAGTCGTTTGGGTGCCGGGGCTTATGTTCTTTATAAATTTGCCGGTTATTTGCGTTATTACATTGCCTTGCAGGCCGTGCTGGCGATAGCCCAGGCGTTGTGGGCACCGCCGTTGTTCGGCGTGTCTTTCCTGGGCGGCGGGCGGCCGTTCGGTACCTTTGTCAGTCCCAACCTGTTTGGCGCGACGATGGCGACTTGTGCACTGGTTTTTGCCCTGGTTCCGTTTATGCGGCAGTGGCTGGCTGTTAGTGTTTTTCTGGCATTGCTGAGCGGTTCAAGGACTGCATTCATCAGCTCGCTGCTGGTGCTGTTTTTCCAGGTTTATGCAATGCTGCGTCCGCGTGACCGCTGGGCTCTGGTAATGCCTGCACCAATATTGGCGGTTGGCGCATTGCTCCTGGCATCCAGCCCGTTGCTGAGCGGTCGTGACGATGCTGATCCCACCCAGGACGGCAGGCTGGACTTGTGGCAGCAGATATTTTCCAACTATATCCATGATCCAGCCGATTTACTGTTCGGTTGGGGGTTGGGTTTAAGCTCCAATACCATCAATATTCTGTTCGGTGCAGAACATTTTCCGGGGCAGTTCGATTCCGACAGCCTGTATTTATTCCTGCTGAACGGTTACGGCCTGGTTGGTTTGCTGGCCTATCTTGCATTCTTGTGGATAACAACGCGGGTATCTGTCCATCCCAACAAGGGTCTGGTGGTGATGTTTATCTTCGTTGCCGGTTTGACCTTCAATATGTGGGAGTATTTTCCGCAAAATGCGCTGTTGATGTTCCTGTGGGGAGCGGTATTAGGCACCAGTCACCAGTCCGCTTCGCTGTAGATGATGGTTAACCCGACAGTAACAGTCTCTTATTATCAACGCTCTTCCTGAGGATAAATCATGTTTTTGAAACAAAGACGATTATTCAGCGATGCGTTTTGGGTGTTGTCTGGACAACTGGCGTCTGCCGTTGCGTTGCTGGCGGGCACACGAATCCTGACCGAGCTGGTAACACCGGAAATCTACGGACAGGTCGCTTTGTTGAACGGTTTTATTGCGCTGGGTGTTGCGGTGTTTTCCTATCCATTTATCTGTGCAGGAATGCGCCTGTCGCCGGAATGCCCGAATAATGAGGAGCGTGCCCGTTTACACGGCGTTGTGTCAGGTTTGACCGTCAGGGCTACAGTTTGGGCGATAGCTTTATTAATGATCGGCGGTTTTGCATATCACTATATGACTCAGAATGATATTTATCTGCTGGCGCTGACAGGCATGTTGCTGGCGGTAACCGTTCGGCGTGAACTGGGCATCCAGTTGCTGATTGGCGAGCGTAAGCAACGCGGGGCAAGTCTTTGGCAAACCAGTGACAGCATTCTGCGTTCATTGCTGGCTATCACACTGGTCGTATGGCTGGGTCAAAAGACCGCATGGGTGCTGCTGGGTTACATACTGGCAAGTTTGATCTCGAATGCTGTGGGGTCCTTCATCCAACTCAGGACGAGCGGCAAGTTATTGAACCCATTCCTGGTGAGTTGCGAGCTTGTCGAACCGCCGCACCGAAAACTGGATCAACTTGTTCAGAAAACGCTTAAAAGCGAAGTATGGGCTTATGCCTTGCCGCTAATCCCAATGGAATTGATTTTCTGGGTTAATGGCTTGGGAGACCGGTATGTCATCGGTTATTTCATGACGGCTGCCGACGTAGGCTTATATGCCGCGACTTACATGATTATCAATGAGTCGTTCAATCGTAGCGCAATGGTGTTGTTACGCATCTTCCAGCCGGTTTATTTCCAGGCCTGTTCGTTAAATGAGACCACGGAAGGATTCAGGATCTTATGGCTATGGATAGGCTGGGTTGTTGTTTTAGGCGTTGCCGGCGTGTCGTTATTGCTGATGACCGGGGACTGGGTGGCGGCATTGGTTTTGGCAAAATCTTATCATTCTGCGGTTGAGCTAATGCCGGCTATTGCTGCCGGATGCGCGTTGCATGCTCTGGGAACTGTGCTGGCGCAACCGCTGCTGGCGAAAAAACGGACGCAGTCATTGTTAAAAGGCCGGGTGTGCGGAGTGGTGGCGGCCGCGATCAGTGTTCCATTGATGATCAAATATTACGGATTACCGGGAGCTGCGATAGCCAATCCGGTTTATTTCGGTATTGAAGCCCTGGTTTTGGCATTGCTTGCCAAACCTTGGCGGAGCATCAACCCGGAGCATAAGAATTACATTAATCAGGGCGAAGTAAAAATATCAAGCGCAGACGCTGCCGCGTGAAAATTTTGACCGTGTAAGATCCGTAAAAACAGTAAATGTGTTCTTGATCTGATTATGGGTTGGCGATTCTTTTATTTTTCCGAAAGTTTGTTGAGCAGCACGTTTTTGAAAAAAATAAGGGTTTGTTGGCAAACAGATTGAACCTTTTCCTGAATTGAAGGCAATCAAGTTACATAGGTGGTTTTGTACTTGGAGGAGGGTGGTACTGAAAAACAGTTTTCATCAGTTCAGCGGCATGAAGTACCGTTACTTGGGTTTTTTTTAAACTACTTTTAAGTCAAAAGCTTATCAAAATAAATATAAGGGGAAATGCTATGGTATGTGTATCAACAGGTTCAGGAACTTATGGAGAAATTCTATACGAATGCGTAGCCTGCAAGGCGGGGAAAATAAGATATTGGCGCCAGAAAAATTTCCAGTATACCCAGGATGCCAATGACAAGGAGTTCCATATTTACCGCTGCGAAAACTGTGGTACCGGATTCCTGAATCGGCCCCCGCATGCGCAATGGTTACAAGCTATTTATCAATATTCAGGTCAGGCGCTTACTAAAGCGGTAACGTTGGGGGATGTGCTGGCACGGGAAAAACAGTTTCCCAACTGCAAACTGGATGCTGACCGCATGAGCAGGTTAGCCAATCAATTCAACAATTCGGGTAATACCCAGGCGCTTGATATTGGTTCAGGTTTTGGTTTTTACACGAAGGCATTAAGAAAACAGGGTTATCAGACGGTAAGCATCAATCCCGGCAAATACGAAAATGATGTATTCAGGAGTTTGAATGGTGATGAGCCTCTGAATGTGATGTTTGAAAATTACCAGCCGTCAGGACAGTTTGGCATAGTTATGATGTCGCAGGTATTGGAGCATCTGCTTAAGCCTTACCATGCCATAGGCAGGATATCCGGGATGATGGTCAGCGGCGGCGTTTTGGCTTGTGCTGTACCCAACTATAATTCGTTTTTAGTCAAGCTGCTGGGAACTAAAGATAACGCCTGTTTATGGATTCCCGAGCACGTCAATTATTTTACCGAGAAAGGCTTGAAAGTTTTAATGGACAGAAATGATTTCCAGGTGGTGAAGGTGGAGCAAATAACGCGTATCCCATTCAATGCACTATCCAGAAAGCTGCGCCTGAAAGGCAACACGGCTGTTGTGGTTGATGCATTGGTAAAGCTGTTACAGCCTGCATTTGCCGGTGTGATGCATTTCTTTGGCATGGGTATTTACATCAATATCTATGCGGTGAAGAAATAAAATCCATGTTAACCGTTGTTATTTTAACCAGGAACGAGGAAGCGAATTTGCCGCGCTGTCTGGCGGCTATTCCTGTGCGTTATCCTGTCGTGATTGTTGATTCTGGAAGTACTGATAATACAGTTGCTATTGCGATTGATCGCGGATGCCGTATTTACAGCAATTCCTGGCCCGGTTTTGCCGAACAGCGTAACTTTGCTATCAGGCAATGCGGAATCAGCACACCTTGGCTATTGTTTGTCGATGCTGACGAGATTTATCCAGAGCAGTTTTACGACTGGTTTGAAGCCGGAATGGCAGGAGCCGATGCTATTGATGTGTTAATGGTTCCTTCGATACTTTATTTGCGCGGCAAGCGTCTGAATCATGCGCCCGGTTATCCTATTTACCATCCAAGGCTGGTGCGGCGGGAAACGGTCAGCTTTGTTCGTAATCATACCGGGCATGGCGAAGCAGTCGTTGATAGCTGTCGGATCGGCTATTCCGACATTCCTTACGAGCATTATTTCTATCATGGTGAAATAATCGAATGGATGCACAAACATGTGGATAAGGCCGCGCAAGAGGTACAGCTTCAGCCTACCACCGGCGCGGTGATGACAACACGCGGACGGATCAGTGTTTTATTGGGACGTTCCTGGTTCAGGGTTCTGGTCCGGTTTTTATACCACTTCGTATTTCGGGGCGGTTTTCTGGACGGCATGGCGGGCTTGGAATTTGCGTTGATGTTTACCTGGTATGAGGCGACGATCTATTTGCAGGCAAAGGCCAATATTCAGGCAAGAGGATAAAATGAAAATTTCACTCGTTTTGGCAACACTGGGAAGAGACAAGGAACTGGCGGACTTTTTGAAATCGCTACAGCGTCAGACCTATAAAAACTTTGAGCTGATTATTATCGACCAGAACAAGGACGGCAAAATTGACGCAATTGTCAGGCCGTTCACGAGCTGCTTTGAGGTTATGCATGTGAAAGTGGGTTTCAGGGGTAACGCCCGGGCCAGGGATTACGGTATAGGTTTTGTCCAGGGCAGGATCGTCGCTTTTCCCGATGATGATTGCACTTATGAAAGGGATGTTCTGGAAAAAGTGGTTGCCGAATTTGCAAGACGTAAAAACCTCTCCATCCTGGTGGCAGGTTCCTATGATTGTTCAACCAGTCGCTTCAGTATCGGTGTCAATAGCCATAAAGCCCGGTATTTCTCACGCTTCAGCATGATGGGTGTTGAGTTCACGCAGTTTTTTGATCGGGACAGGCTTGATGCAGGGGAATTTCATCTGGATCACGACTTTGGGATCGGCTCCAAATATTCCGGCGGCGAAGGCTTTGAACTTCTGTATCGCCTGCTTCGAATCGGCAATGTCGCATTTTATACGCCGGAAATAAGGATTTATCACCCGGATAAAGATCACTACACGTTGGGAACCGGAAGAATGCTGATGTATTCAACAGGGGTTGGTGCTTATATCAGAAAGTTCGCCAATCAGCAGGATATATTCATTTTGTATTACATTGTTCGCAAGATGTTTGTTGTTCCTATCCTGAAAATGCTGTTGGCTTTGCTGCTATTAAATCCGAAAAAGCTGGCCTATTTGTTTTACAACCTGATTGGAGTTTGGCGCGGTTTTTTGGCTTATCACGGTTGATCTATACCTCATACCTCAACGGCATTGATAGAAAAAATGGTACGCACTGCGTATCTAACAGCTTATTTATTAGTAATTCGTAACAGGAGAAATGAAATGGACGCAGGAATTGTTACTACGCATATTCCCCCAGCCAAAGGCTACGGCGGTGTATCTGTTACTGCCGCAGTTCTGACCAGGGCCTGGGCGCAGCGGGGGCATAAGATGCGGCTGGTTGCTTCTGATGAGTCCATTAACGGACATTTGCGGCCTGAACATGTAAAGCTCGGCGAACAGGTCACAGTCAGGCTCTATTCTTGCTATGGCTTCAGGCGCTGGGGTTTTGGTTTAGGTGCTGTTCCTGAATTATTCAAGCTATGTTTGCGAGCGCCGGTGGTTTATATTCACGGCATCGCCACCTGGCCGTCCACGTTGGCAGCCATTTTTTGCACATTAATGCGCCGTCCTTTTATGGTGGCAGTGCATGGCGGTCTGATGCCCGAGCACGTGGCTTTGATACGTCAGCAAAAACCTCACAAGTGGCTATTCTATAAATGGCTGACTTTTCCTACCCTGCGCCGGGCTATCGCGGTGCATTGTACCAGTAGTACAGAAGCTCAGGGGGTACGGAACGTACTTGGCGAAAACGCACGTATCCTGCTGGTACCTAATGGTATAGCCAGCAGCGATTTTTATGTTGCACCTTATCCGCTTGGGGAAGGAGTACGACTGTGTTTTCTCGGGCATGTCCAACAGGAAAAAGGCATCAATGCTTTTATCAGGGCTTGGTTGAAAGTTCGCCAGTCAGCGGATAGGCTGGTGATTGCTGGCAGAAGCGTAGACGGTGCTTATTTCCAGGAATTTCAGGATTTGGTTGAACAGGCCCAAGGGGCTATTTGTTACCGGGGTTATCTGGAACGTGACGAGGTCATGGTTTTGCTGGCGGCTAGTCATTTCCTGGTGTTGCCTTCGGGATTGGAGGAAGCAGGCGGGATGCGCGAGAATTTTGGTAATGTGGTGGCCGAAGCCATGGCGGCAGGCCGTCCGGTATTGGTTGCCAAAGGCCTGGCCTGGGATGACCTGGAATCCTTAGGTGCAGGTTTTGTTTTCGGTAGAAATGAAGCATCCGTATGCGAGGTGCTGAACAAAGTGCAAGCCTTGAGTCATCTGACATGGGAGCAAATGTCCTGGAATAGCCGGCAATATGTCGAACATCAGCTGGACGCGGTCAAGCTGGGTGACAAGGTCTGGCAGGTATTGACTGATCGCGGTCAAACCAGCTTTCCGCAATTATTAGCCCGGGAGTCTTGATATGAATAAAGTTGGCTTGATCGTTCCTACCCTGAATGCCGGCAGCCCTTGGAAGCATTGGCTTAAAGCCCTTGAACAACAGACCCGGAAACCGGACATGTTATTGGTGATTGACTCAATGTCCAGTGACAGCACAGCTGTTTTGGCACTCGCGTATGGCTTTGATGTGCAGGTTATAACCAAGTCGGAGTTCAATCACGGCGGCACTCGTCAGGCCGGTGTGAACCGGTTGTCGGCTATGGATATTATAGTGTTCCTGACCCAGGATGCTTTATTAGCAGCCCCCGATGCCATCGAAAAGTTGTTAGTCGGGTTTGATGATGAAAGGGTCGGTGCAGTATACGGACGCCAGCTTCCGCACAGAAATGCCGGACCTATTGCCGCTCATGCCCGTCTTTTTAATTATCCAGCCGACGGTGGTCGGCAGCGCGCGTTGAAAGATCGAGCACGCTTCGGCATTAAAACCGCGTTTATATCCAACTCCTTCGCTGCTTACCGGCGAAGCGCATTGATGCAGGTTGGCGGCTTTCCCGTCGATACCATTATGAACGAAGATACTTATGTGGCTGGCAAGATGCTATTATCCGGCTGGAGGATTGCCTATTGTCCGGATGCACAGGTGTTTCATTCTCATGATTACGGTTTCCTTGAGGAATTCAGGCGTTATTTCGATATAGGCGTATTTCATGCCCGTACGCCCTGGTTGCAGGAGACATTTGGCGGTGCATCCGGCGAGGGTTTGCGCTTTGTGATTTCGGAAATGCGCTACCTGATGAAACACGCACCCTGGTTGATCCCATCCGCTGTGCTAAGGACAGCGTTGAAATGGCTGGGATTCAAGCTGGGCGCATTACATCAGGGATTACCACAGGCTATCCGTAGGCGTTTTAGCCTGCATAAAACCTACTGGCTTCGTACCTTGCCATAATTGCAGTCGTTCGTGTCTTCGTGGTGAGAATGACTGTTAAACATCTAATTGACCGAAACCGAATCCGGTTTTAACGGCTCAATGTCGATTTCAAAATACATACGAACTCGCTTGGCAACGCTTTTCAGTTCCTTTTTACTTTTAAAGGGACCGGCGATGACCAGATAGTTATTATCTTTCTGAACCTTGCGGGCAGGTATCATAGGCCCTTGATGCATGAGCATAGCAGCCAGTTTTTGGGCTTCGATTTCACTGTTAAAGCTGGCGACCAGCGCCGTCAGATCGTTGTTCTTGAGTTCTCCAACAACGGGTTGCTGATAAAACCGATCAGGATGTTTAATCAGAATGGCTGATTCCGCCATTTTCATTTCGCTTGGGCTTTGTAAAAGTATTGGCGTAGGAATGCCGTCCGAGCGCTCGATCACGCGATCAACTTTAGCCCAATCCACAGTAACGCCTTTTTCAGTGCTGATTTGGCGCAGCTCCTGCAATAGCTTCTTTTTTAGCCGAGCTTTATCGCCGGACCATTTGGATAAGGGCTCATTGGCTTCAAGGTACAGGCTGTTGTCATGCCATGCCGTCAAATACGGCTGGTGCACGATGCGTACCTGCATACCGACAGCCACTTTCCTGAATAAGGTTTCAATGTCTTCAGGATAAAGCTGTACGCAACCGTGACTGATCTGCATGCCAATGCCGTAAGGCTTGTTGGTGCCGTGAATCAGGTAACGCTCAAAGCCTAAATTCATCGCATAAAATCCCAAAGGATTATCAGGTCCGGGTCCTATAACGGCAGGTAGTGGATCGCCGATTTTGGCGTGCTCTTTATGAATGGAATCGGGTACATACCAGCTAGGATTGGCTTTTTTAGTGGTGATATAGGTAACGCCGGTGGGTGTATTCCAGTCCTGCCGACCGATACCTACAGGATAAGTGTAGATTTTGCCGGACTCTTTTTTAGGATAGTAAAACAGCCGCATGTTCGCCAGATTTAAGATAATGCCCTGGTGAGGCGAGTCAGGAAGAATAAAGCTTAAAGGCAGCAAAACCCGGCTGCCCGGTTTAGGCGTCCAAGCGGCGATAGCTGGATTTGCTTGTGTGATGTCGTTGTAACCGAGGCCGAAATGCCGCGCTATATCCGACAGCGTGTCATTCTCGCGTGTGTCGATGGTGGCTAATGTGCCAATCATGTTTTGGTCGCCGATTAGTTCAAACTCGTGCGTTGCTATCGATTCAGGCGCAACGCCGGGGGATACTACAGTAGCTGTTTCAGGAACCGGTTGCATCGGAATAGTCTGGCAACCGCTAACCAGCAGGCTGAACAGGATAACGCCCGGCAAAAGGCCGTAAGATGGAGTTATTAGCTTGATGTTTGTCATAGCGAGATAGTTTCCCCATGTTGTGGGTTAAACCAGATTACGGGAACCTGGATCAGTGCAAATGACTGGTTTTCAGTATAACAGGGGAGAAATTAAGGGTAGATGTGAGGAAGATTAGGGACAGATTAAGATTCAAAAATGGAAATTGAAAATCAGATTCTGAAGTGACGGCTTAATGACAAGGTAAGTGGTTTTATTAAAATTAATTGCTTTCTTTATAAAGACACAGCAGGTCAGATGTCAATTTCCGGTAGGCTATGGCATCAGCTTGAAGGTGTTGCGGCGGTTTAGAGGGGGGGCAAGCTGTTCAACATCAACAGAGGCGCTGATAATATTATCAATACTGGCAGAGCATTGATTTTCAGAATGCTTAACAGCATCGGACCCTAGAATTAAGGGTAATTCTAGGGTGTGGGAAGCTTGCTGTTAGTTAATTGAGTTCTGATAGTTGACTGTGAAATCATGCAGATTGGCAAGAACTGCGGGCAGCTGCTGGCTGTTTTCAGGTTTGAACGCATTGACGCCAACACGCGATAAATAAAACACCTGATCGGGCATGTAGTGACCGGTTGCCCTGATTTCGCCTTTGTAGTTATAACGGCCTCTAAGCAGCCAAGCCTGGGAGAACAGGCGACCATCAGCAAAATCAGGGAAATCCAGTTCAATCAGTTGCACTTTATCGAGGTCATCGGCAATGTCTGCTACTGAATCGGCAGGTTTTATTCTTATACCAAGTTTTCTTTTTGAGTTAAGGAGTTGAGCTTTATCATGCTGCCAACGGGTTAATGATACGCTAATATCACCTGTGTTTAGATCGGCGTCATCAGCAACATATTGCCAAGTGTCATCAATAATCTTTTTGTCTTTAATGACTTGCATAAACTTGCTCCTTGAATGGGTTGATACCGACCCGCTTTACCATGTCCAGAAAAGATTCATCGTCCAGGCGCTGTTTGACATAAACGTCCAGAATGGTGGTTATTGCTTTCGTAACTTCATCTTTGGCAACGGCAGGTCCTAAACGCTCGCCGATGGCCGCTTCATTTTCTGATGAGCCGCCTAAGGTCAATTGATACCACTCAGTACCCTTTTTATCAACACCGAGGATGCCGATGTGGCCGACGCTTTGATGAGCGCAACCGTTCATACAGCCAGACATGTTGATTTTTAAATCACCAATGTCGTGAATGTAGTCTATGTCGTCCAGAGCGTCATTGATTTCTTTGGCTATACCTATAGACCCTGCGTTGGCGAGCGAGCAAAAATCCAGGCCGGGGCAGCAAATCATATCGGTTACTGTGCCAATATTTGGGGTAGCCAGTTTCAGTGCGTCCAGTTTTTGCCAAAGCGCGAATAAATCAGCTTGACGGACATCTGCAAAAATAAAGTTTTGTCGGTGTGTGCTTCTGATTTCGCCAAAGCTGTATTGGTCGGCTAAATCGGCAATAGCATCAAGCTGAGTGTCGGTTATGTCGCCAGGCGGTGAGTCTGGGGCTTTGAGGGACAGGAAAGCAGCTTTGTACCCGGTAACTTTATGGCTAACGGTGTTGTGTTTAACCCAGGTGGCGAAGGCGGGATTTTCTTGTAAGTGCTGGTTAAAAGTTTGGTCTTCCGCTGCATCGGGTTGATAGGCGGGCAGCTCAAAATGGCTTTTTATCGATTCAATCCGTTCATCGCTCAGTTCCATGCCATCTTTAATTAATAGCCATTCCTGTTCGACTAATTCTGAGAATTTATCCAGACCGGATTCTTTGACGAGAATTTTAATTCGCGCTTTGTATTTGTTGTCGCGACGACCAAACAAGTTGTAAACCCGTAGTATCGCTTCCAGATATGACAATAAATGTTTCTTTTCGAGATAGGGCTTGATGATTTGGCCGATGATTGGTGTGCGGCCCAAACCGCCACCAACAAGTACTCGGAAGCCGGTTTCACCCGCATCATTTTTAACCAGATGCAGCCCTATATCGTGAAATTGCGTGGCTGCACGGTCATGCACAGAGCCACTGACGGCAATCTTGAACTTGCGCGGCAAGTAATCGAATTCAGGGTGCAGGGTCGTCCACTGGCGGATAATTTCACAGTAGGGACGGGGATCTTCAATTTCATCAACACCAACACCTGCTAAATGATCCGATGTAGTATTTCGCATACAGTTGCCGCTGGTCTGGATGGCATGCATTTGCACAGTGGCTAGTTCTGCGAGTATGTCTGGGACTTCTTCCAGCTTGGGCCAGTTAAACTGGATGTTTTGCCGGGTAGTCAAGTGGCAGTAGTTTTTATCGTAGTGACGGGCAATATGTGCAATCTTGCGGATTTGTCCGGAATTAAGCAGACCGTAGGGGACTGCCACCCTTAGCATCGGGGCGTGGGTTTGAATATAGAGCCCGTTTCTTAAGCGTAATGCGCGGAATTGGTCTTCAGTAATCTCGCCTTTTAAAAACTGTTCAGTCTGTCTTCTAAATTGAGCCACCCTTTCATCAACAAGGGTTTGGTCAGTGGGGTTATATTGGTACATGATGAGGGTTTTAGGGCCTTTCGAGCTAATAATCAAGGCTTACAATCATATACTGTGCGTCATAAAATGACAAAATTTATTAGTTTGATGATACCATTACACATTACTGTGGCTGTTATTTTTATTAAATTATAAGAAAGTTTAGGGGGATATTGTGGTGCGTTTTTTACTAGTGTTGTTATTTGTCTTGCTGGTGCCGGAAATGGCAGTAGCTTCGGAGGTTTTTAAAAGCCTGGAGATGACGGGAACAGAGCGGGGTATTTATACCGTACTGATATTTGTCATTGCTTACGGCTTTGTAATGACCGAGGAGTTTACTCATTTACGTAAGTCCAAGCCGGTTATTCTGGCGGCGGGTATTATTTGGGCGCATGCAGCTGTCTTAGCGTCACAAAAAGGTGTTTCCGTCGAGTCTATGCATGAGGTTTTTGAGCATGACTTGAAAGAATATGGCGAGCTGATGTTATTCCTGTTGGTTGCGATGACTTATATCAATTCAATGGCTGAGCGGAATGTTTTTGAAGCCTTGCGCTCATGGCTGGTCAGAAAACAGTTCGGTTACCGGCAATTGTTTCTTATTACCGGTGTAATTACGTTCTTTTTGTCATCAGTAGCGGATAACCTGACAGCGGCTTTATTAGTGGGCGCTGTGGTAATGGCAGTAGGTGCTGATAATCCAAAATTTGTCAGTATTGGTTTTGTAAATCTGGTGGTTGCTGCCAACGCGGGTGGTGCGTTTTGTCCGTTTGGTGATATAACAACATTGATGGTGTGGCAGGCTGAATATGCTGAGTTCTTTGACTTTTTTAAACTGTTCATTCCTTCAGCGGTGAACTATGCAGTTCCTGCGGCGGTAATGTATTTTGCTGTGCCAAATGAACAACCCAAAGAAACCAGTGAAGCGGCAGTGCAATTAAAACCCGGTGGCTTGATCATTTGCATCATGTTTCTATTTACTATCGCAACGGCAGTCAGCTTTAAACAAGCGCTGCATTTACCTCCCTTCATGGGCATGATGGTTGGTCTTTCTGCACTGATGCTGTTTGGCTATTATTTGAAGAAAAACCACCGTGCTGAAGGCGAGGAAGGTTTTGATATTTTCAAAAAAGTGCAACATGCCGAATGGGATACTTTGTTGTTTTTCTTTGGTGTGGTTTTTGCCGTCGGCGGTTTGGGTTATATCGGCTATCTTGAGTTGTTATCAGGTGCTATCTATGAAGGTTTAGGTGCAACGACTGCAAACATTTTGGTGGGTTTGATTTCTGCGATTGTCGATAACATTCCTGTGATGTTTGCAGTATTGAATATGAATCTGGATATGGATTTATATCAATGGTTATTAGTGACGTTAACTGCGGGTGTGGGCGGATCGCTGTTATCGGTAGGTTCTGCGGCGGGTGTGGCTTTGATGGGGCAATCCGATCATAAATATACTTTCTTCAGCCATTTGAAATGGACGCCTGCGATTGCTGGCGGTTATGCAGCGAGCATTTTTGCCCATTATTTGATTAACGGCTAAATTTGTCAGCTGAGCACCGCACTTTTAATGCTGTGGTTAGAAAGGCCGATAGCTTGCCGAAAGGTGGGCTACGGCCTTTTTGTTTATTTATCAGGGTGTTTTTAATATTGCTTGTTTTCGGTGTCGATTTTGACAGTGGTTAAATTTTCAGGGTTTCTATGACGAACAAAACGAATATCAGGCGTGCGTTGCTTAACAATCGCATGCTTATTTGCATATTCACTGGTTTCAGCTCCGGCCTGCCGCTTTATATCCTTATTAGCCTGGTACCTGCCTGGTTGCGCTCTGAAGGTGTGGATTTGAAGTCTATTGGCTTATTTGCTCTGATCCAGTTACCGTTTACCTGGAAATTTCTTTGGGCCCCATTTTTTGATCGTTACACTCCTCCTTTAGGGCGGCGGCGCGGTTGGCTGTTTGTCTCGCAAATTGCCTTATTGTTGTCTGTTCCTTTTTTTGGTGCTTTGCAGCCCCATTTGAACTTATGGGCGATTGCCGGTTTGTCTGTTGCGGTGGCATTTTTTAGCGCTTCACAAGATATTGTTCTGGATGCTTATCGGCGCGAATTATTACCCGACACTGAGCTGGGTCTTGGCAACGCAGTACATGTTAATGCGTATAAAATTGCCGGGTTGATCCCTGGCTCTTTATCCTTGATTTTGGCGGATTATTTGCCCTGGAATCAGGTGTTCCTGACGACGTCTTTATTTATGCTGCCGGGCATTATCATGACACTTTTAGTTAAGGAGCCTGTTCTTAAGAACGGTGCACCCAAAACTCTTAGGGCTGCTGTCGTTGAGCCCTTTCATGAATTTATCAACCGTAATGGCATAAAGTCAGCTGGCTTGGTGCTCGCTTTTATCTTTTTTTACAAACTAGGTGATAGTATGGCTACTGCGCTTGCTACACCGTTCTATCTGGATATGGGGTTTAGCAAAACCGAGATAGGGCTTATCGCCAAGAATGCCGGGCTTTGGCCGAGTGTTATAGGAGGTTTGCTTGGCGGTATCTGGATGATAAAACTTGGAATCAATCGCGCGTTATGGATTTTTGGTGTTGTACAAATGGTGGCTATCTTAGGTTTCTCTTGGCTTGCTACACTTGGACATAACTTGCCTGGCCTAGCTATAGTGATTAGTGTCGAAGCGCTGGGGGTAGGGCTGGGTACGGCTGCTTTCGTTGCTTTTATAGCCCATACTACCCATCCACTTTATACAGCCACTCAATTTGCGTTATTCACTAGTTTGGCTGCAGTACCACGATCTTTTGCCAATGCGGCCACCGGTTATTTGGTGGAATGGTTCGGATGGATGGATTTTTTCCTGTTTTGCTTTGCCATTGCCATTCCCGGTATGGTTCTTTTACTCAAGGTGGCGCCATGGAATGGTGGTGTTGAGTAAGCCTTAAGTCATAGTCATAACAAGAGGAGCATAGGCGAAAAATCAGAAGATACTTCTGTGCTACGGATAATGTAGTCAACGCCTATTTCTGCAAAGGTTTGTAAATAAAGTGAGATGACGCTTAGCTTGCCAAATTGGGTTTCAATATTCAAGCACGTTCAGAATCAAAATCTGACCAGCCAATCTCGTTGGTTATCATGCCGGGCTGTTTTTTGCCATAAAGAGCAATCCCGTTGTAAGCTTTTTCGGTATCATCATAAAAACGATCATCGTTGTTTGTATAAAACTTAAGTCAGGGTCAATCTGATGTGTTTGATTCTCCGTTACTTGAATGCAAATAATGTGAGCGTTGCGTTGTAACCAAATGAAAAACTCTTTGTTTGCATCGGAAGATGCTGTTGGTATTCATAATTAATGATGTACATAAGTGTAACAATAGTTGCGAATTTAATATGGAGAACGTATCATACGAAGTTCTCTAATAAGCAAGTGACCCGTTTGTGGGTAATGTGAAAGCAATATGAAACCAGAAATTCATCCTCAATATAAACAAATTACCGTAACTTGTGGTTGTGGCAATTCATTTGTTACCGGTTCCGTCATAGCTAAGGATTTGCAAATAGAAGTTTGTTCTTCATGCCATCCTTTTTATACAGGCAAGCAACGCGTTGTCGATACGGCAGGGCGTGTTGATAAGTTCCGTAAAAAGTACGCAAAATAAATTTTGTATTCTTTGTATAGCCAAGGTTTTTCCTTAAGTAAAGTCTTGGCTAATAAACTGTAACAAGCATGTTCATATAAAACAGGCTGTTAAGTTGATTTATAATATTTATCAAAAATATACTCTAAAATCTAGTCAGCCTTTTTATAAAAAGACTTTTAGTGCTTTTTGGTAAAACACCAATCTATCCTCATCTCAAAATCTTCACCCGTTAAAAATTTAAATGATACGGGATCGTACTAAGAAGCAAATTCCAGCTTCCCTTATTTACAGTGTCTGTTTTGTCTTTTGCCTTTTTCAGATATAGTATTCCCAGTACGCATTGTTCATGCGGTTTCTTAAAACATCCCCTAATATTATAAGCAATGCTTTTTATTGTCTCCAGAATAAGCTTGTGTAGTGTTGCTTTCTGTTTTTCTTGATAGGTAATAGTTGTAAGTCCCCAAAAACACAGTTGTTTTGGGGTAACGGAAGTCTGACATAAGCGTTAGCTTATGAAATCTTTTTGTTTAAATACCGGATCACTTCAGCATTGGCTACAATATTTTATATATATGCTTCAAGTTTAGATTTTTATATGGATTATTTAAATTGTCGAAAGATCTAAAATAACCTTATATATTTCAGTTAATAGAACCTATATGGAAAATTAACTAAGACCTCTTAGACGAAGTTCTGCGGCTTGTTTCTGTAAATAAAAGTTCAATAATTTTTAGCAGCAAAAAAAAAGGCTACTATACTTTTTTCGAGTGAATGTGTTTTGTGATTAGTTAAGTATATTTAGAGGCGGGCGTTGTAATCTATGAATGGCACTAATGATCAGGTTTTTAAGGGTTTGTCATGAACTGGTTTAATCAAAAACAGAATGCTGTGCTCAGCATTGATATTAGTACGGCAGCTGTAAAGATGCTGGAACTGAGTCGGTTGGGTGCTCGCTACCGGGTCGAGAGCTATGCTGTAGCCCCTTTACCGCAAGATGCAGTCATTGATAAAAATATTGCCAATGTGAATGTGATAGCCGAGACCATTAAAATCGCCCTGAAACAGTCTGGCTCTAAACTTAAGCAAGCTTCTGTTGCGGTAGCAGGGTCTGCTGTAATGACAAAAATCATAACAATGGACGCTTCCTTAACCGATGACGAGATGGAAGAGCAGATTATGATTGAAGCTGATCAGTATGTGCCTTATTCTCTCGATGAAGTTAATTTTGATTTTGAAGTGCAGCGAGTTAATGAACATAATCCTGAAATGGTTGATGTACTGCTGGCTGCTTCGAGAAGAGAAAATGTCGATAACCGGGTTGAAGCCTTATTAAAAGCCGGATTGAAAACCAAGATTGTCGATGTTGAAGCGTTTGCTATGGAAAACGCTTTTTCGTTGTTGTCCGATCAGTTTGTAGATTCGGCAGAAGGTCAGACTGTGGCCATTGTAGATATAGGTGCCACCATGACAACATTGAACGTTTTGTACGATTCCAGGAGTGTGTACACTCGGGAGCAAGGCTTTGGCGGCAAACAATTGACTGAAGAGATTCAGCGTAGATACGGGCTTTCTTATGAGGAAGCCGGTTTAGCAAAAAGGCACGGTGGATTACCCGATAATTATACGGCTGACGTTTTGGATCCGTTTAAAAGGGCCATGGTGCAGCAAATCCAGCGTTCGTTACAGTTTTTTGCTTCGTCGAGCGCGAACAGAGGGGTTGACAGGATTATATTGGCTGGCGGCTGTGCTTCAATACCCGGTATCGAGCAATTGATTGAAAAAAGTCTGGGCGTACCGGTATATGTTGCCAATCCCTTTGTGAATATGACCTTGTCGAGTAAGGTAAAACCTCAGGCTTTGAGTAATGATGCGCCAGCGTTAATGATTGCTTGCGGATTGGGATTGAGGAGCTTTGAATAATGGCCAAAATCAATTTACTTCCTTGGCGGGAAGAGCTTCGTAAGCAAAGAAAACAGGATTTTTTAAACGCCATGGCGTTAGCGGTGCTACTTACGCTGATTGTGCTCGGTACAGTTCACAGTTATATCGAAGGACTAAAGAGCTATCAGGAGCAAAGAAACAAAGTATTGCAACAAGAAATAGCACTGGTAGATAAAAAAATTGAAGCAATTAAGAGCATTGAAGAAAAGAAAAGTAAATTATTAGCTAAAATTGACTTGATCCAAAAGTTACAGGAAAGCCGTCCAGAGATTGTTCATTTATTCGATGAAATCCCCAGAATTACACCTGACGGGGTTTTTCTGACCAAGTTTACGCAAATCAAGGATGACTTGGCATTTGAAGGTAAATCCCAATCTAATGCCCGGGTATCTGCGCTCATGAGAGGCATAGAATCATCACATTGGCTGCAAAAACCCACGCTAAACTTGATTAAGTCCCCGGATAAAACCGATATTGAGCAGTTAAGTGATTTTACTTTACATGCCAAACAAGGTGTTAAAAATGCCGAAACCCAGAAGGGAGGAAGTAAATGAACTTATCGGAAATCAATTGGGATTTTAACGCTGTAGGAACATGGCCTTTTCCCGTTAAAGCGGGAATAATCTTTATAGTTTGTGCGGCGGTGGCGAGTGGAGGTGTTTATTACGATACGATGAGCCAATTAGCCGAGCTTGAAAGCGCGGAAAAGAAAGAAGGAGAATTAAAGCTCTCATTTGAGGCGAAGCAAAGAAAAGCCGTTAATCTTCAGGATTATCAGGATCAGTTGACTCAAATCGAAGCACAATTGTTTGAAATGATCAGGCAGATGCCTACAGAGGAAGAGGTCGCAAGCTTGCTAACTGACATTTCTCAAACCGGATTAGCCAGTGGGCTCGAGTTTAGATTATTTAAGCCAAGTCCTGCCATATCTAAAGACTTTTATTCTGAGTTGCCTATCAATATTCAGGTGATTGGAAAATATGAATCTTTGGGCTTATTTGTGAGTGGCTTGGCTACATTACCCCGAATTGTTACTGTTCATGATGTCAGCATTGTTAATAAAGATAAGGATGGCAAGTTAGACAAAGAGGGTAAGCAAGGCCTTATGATAATGAATGCAACGCTAAAAACCTATAATGAAAGTAAAAATGCTGCTCCTGATGCTTCAAGCGTCAAAAAGAAAAGGGGAGCCAAGTAATGGTATACAAAAAATTACCGTTTGATAACTTGCGGTCAAGTTTACGGATAAGTTACATCGTTTGTTTTTTGTTGCTGTCGGCTTGCAGTAACGATGATTTTTCAGATTTAAATCGCTACATATCGTCAGTTAAAGCTAGACCTAAAGGCGTTATTACGCCTTTACCTGAGGTAAAAGTGATAGAACCTTTTGCTTTTAAACCTGAAGGTTTGCGGGATCCATTTAAACCGCTGGACCAGCCTGAGCAAGCCGAAGGTATTGATGCCGGAACTGGTAGCGGACTGAAGCCTGATTTAACGCGCCGGAAAGAAGAGTTGGAAGCTTTTCCATTGGACGCGTTAAAGATGGTGGGCACTGTTGTCATGAAGAATAATCTCTGGGCTCTGATAAAAGCCAGTGATAGCACTATCTATCGTGTGCAAACCGGCAACTATATGGGCAAAAATTTTGGAAAGATTATACGCATCAGTCCCGATAAAATTGAACTGATGGAAATATTGCCTGATAAACCCGGTTATTGGCGTGAGCAACAAACTTCATTAGCGTTGACAGAGTGATTTGAGGATAAGTAATGAATAACAAACAAAGTGGCATTATGTTTAATAAAATAGGGAGATCCCTATGCGTACACGTTGGCTTAGGCTTATTTCTATTTATGTTACAAGTTGCTTCTGTAAAAGCTGCTGATGTATCGCTGTCAGGATTGGATTTTGCTACATTGCCGGGAGATAAGCTGCAAATACAATTGGAAATGAACAGCGCCGCTACCGCACCCAAAGTATTCCACACTGATAACCCTGCCCGAATTGCGCTGGATTTTCCAGGTGTAAAAAATGGCTTGGGCAAGAAGATGTATTCTATCAATCAGGGGGCAGCCAGCAGCATATACATAGCCGAGGCGGCAGATAGGGTACGTGTTGTTGTTAATTTACACGAATCGACGCCATTTGAAACTAAAGTCGTTGGTAATAAGGTTTTATTAACCTTAAATCGCGCGAATGCTTTAATGCCGGCTTTATCTAAGGCGTCTGCCGAGAGAAGCAAGCTTCCTATTCCTGTAGCTAAACCATCAACAGCTGCTTTTGCTACACTCATGCCTGAGCAGGCTATTAGCGGATTTGATTTTAAGCGTGGAGATAACGGTGAAGGACGGATACTTGTTTCATTGGCAAACCCTAATACCGTAGTCAATACCAAAGAAGAAAGTGGAAAAGTCGTATTAAGTTTTGTAAACACCCGCTTGCCGGCAAATCTGGCCAAACGGCTCGATGTTTCCGAATTTGCTACGCCTGTCAAAACTATCGAAGCGGTGACTTCTAATAGAGGAACGACAGTTACTGTGGCAATGCAAAATAATCTTTATGATTACTCGTTGTTTCAGTCTGAAGGGCTGTTGACAGTTGAATTCCGACCGTTGAGCAACGAAGAAAAAGAAGCACTCGAAAGAACACGGGTGAAATATACCGGTGAAAGGTTGTCCTTGAATTTCCAGGATATTGAAATTCGTAGTGTCATTGCGATTCTCGCTGAGTTTACCGGACAGAATGTTGTTGCGGGCGATGATGTTACCGGGACGATTACTTTAAAACTTGATGATGTACCTTGGGATGAGGCACTGGCCTTCATTATGATGACCAAGGAGCTGGGAAAATTTGAGACGGGTAATGTCACTCTGATTTCTCCACTGGATAAAATCAAGGATTACAAAAAGAAGCAGCAGGAAACAGAGGCTGTTGTTGAACAACTAGATCCTTTGACTACTGAATATATAAGCATCAATTACGCCAAGGCCGAGAATTTTAGAAACCTGTTAAATGGTCGCGATACCGGCGCTTTCGGTAGTTGCGGTGTAACGCTTACCAGTGGAGGAACAGGTTCTTCGTCACAATCTGCTTCCTCCAGTTCAGGGGGCGGGCAACAATCGTTCCAGAACCAGAACATAAATCAGAACCAAAACCAGGGTACAGCAGGAACTACCGGAAACAGGGATGACAGATTTACGTTGCTCTCGCCTCGTGGTTCGGTCGTAGTGGATTCACGTACTAACATATTGATTATCCGCGAAACAGCTAAGCGTTTGGAAGAAATCAAGAAGCTGATTCGTAAGCTGGATGTTCCTGTGCGCCAAGTCATGATTGAGTCGAGGATTGTTATTGCGGCCAATACGTTTGCCAGAGATTTGGGTGTAAAATTCGGAGTGGGTAAATATACTGGCGATATTGGTAATGGTACCCAGTTTGGTTTAGGCGGGGCGGGTACTCGTGGAAACATGGCGACCAGCGAGACTAAAATAACAGACGGAGTAGCTACAACCACAGGGACACCCGCAAATGTTAATCTTGCTGACCAATTGGTAAATCTAGGCGCAGCCAGTCCTTATGGGGCATTAGGAATGACCCTGGCAAGAGGAGCTGACTATGTGCTTAATCTTGAGTTGTCTGCTTTACAGGATCAGGGCTTGGGTGAGCTGGTTTCCAATCCAAGGGTTATGACTTCTGACCGCTGCCAAGCGACGATCAGACAAGGTGTGCAAATTCCTTTTAAAACAGTTAGCCAAAATGGTACACAAACACAGTTTATCGATGCATCATTGCAATTGAATGTCCTGCCGCAAATAACGCCAAGCGGGGCTGTTATTATGGGCTTAAGAATTTCCAAAGATGCGCCGGGTGCAGCAACACCGGACGGTTTGGGTATCGATACCCGGCAAATTCAAACCAGCGTCCAGGTGCTGGATGGTGAAACTGTTGTATTAGGGGGGGTTTTTGAAGGGACGCAGCAAAATGACACACATAAAATTCCATTCTTTGGTGATTTGCCGGGCATAGGCTTTTTATTTAAAAGAACGGTGAAGCAGGATGATAAAAAGGAGCTGCTGATTTTTGTAACACCCAAAATCGTTAAAAATAATATAACTAACGAGTTATAAGCTTCTACTTAAGGTAAAAAGGGGGCATAATGCCCCCTTTTTTAATCCGCCGGATTTTATAATTCAACCCTAATTTGCGACCGGACTACAAGCAATAATGCAATCGTTTACTTTCAACAGAGAGCTCCCCAAAACGATATTTTTTGCACAATGTTATGTAGTCAAGACTGTCGAATTTTAATAATTCCCTCAAGCGGGAACTTGGATCAGCAAGGTATTTTGATGACGAGATCGGAGAATATATATTTAGTCGGCCTCATGGGAGCTGGAAAAACCACAATAGGGCGGCAATTAGCGAAAGCGCTGTCAGTGCCTTTTTATGATAGTGACAAGGCGATCGAAGAAAGAACCGGCGTAGACATCCCAACCATTTTTGAATTCGAGGGTGAAGAGGGCTTCAGGGATCGTGAACAGAAAATGATTGAACAGTTGACTCAGATCGAAGGCATTGTACTGGCGACCGGCGGCGGTGCTATTTTACGCGATGAAAATCGCAGGTTATTGAAAGAAAATGGTTTTATAGTTTATTTACAATGTTCGGTAGAAAGAATACTGGAGCGCACCCGAAGAGATACACAACGACCACTACTCAAGACAGATAATCCCAAGGACCGTATAGAGACTTTGTTTATACAGCGTGAGCCGCTTTATTTATCCTGTGCTGATTTTAAAATTGACACTGGCATCATGCAAAGCAAGGAGGTTGTTAATCATATCCTGGCAGAATACAGGTCGGTTACCCGTTAACAAATGAAAAAATTACAGGTTGAGCTGGGTAACCGTAGTTACCCGATTTTTATAGGTTCTGGTTTACTGTGTCAATCCGGATTATTTTCAGAACATATAAAGTCAAGGCAAGTTATTGTTGTTACTAATGAAACTATTGCCTCATTATATCTGGATGCGGTTTTAAAAAATTTACAGAACTATGCGGTTGAGACCGTCATATTACCTGATGGTGAGCAATACAAAACACTGGAATTTGTCGGGCAAATTTTTGATAAATTATTAGCCAGTAAATTTAGTCGTAACGCTACTCTGATTGCTCTGGGCGGCGGAGTTATAGGCGATATGGGTGGATTTGCAGCGGCTTGTTATCAACGGGGTATTGCTTTTCTGCAAATACCCACGACTTTACTGGCGCAAGTAGATTCTTCAGTTGGCGGTAAAACCGGCGTTAATCATCCTTTGGGTAAAAACATGATCGGCGCTTTTTATCAACCGCAATGTGTCATCGCTGATGCGGATGTTTTGGATACGCTGGATGACAGGCAGTTATCGGCAGGGCTGGCCGAAGTAATTAAGTATGGATTGATTCGGGATATAGATTTTTTTGAATGGCTTGAAATCAATATTGAGAAATTGATGGTTAGGGACAAGCAAGCACTCGCTTTTGCGATTGAAAGATCCTGTATTAATAAAGCCGAGATTGTTTCAGAAGATGAAACCGAAACAGGGGTCAGGGCGACCTTAAATTTAGGCCATACTTTTGGTCATGCTATCGAAACCGGTACCGGTTACGGCACTTATCTTCATGGTGAAGCCGTGGCAATTGGCATATGTCAGGCGGCCGATCTTTCCAGAAGAAAAAATTGGCTAACTGACAGCGATGTGGCAAGAATTATTGCGTTACTGAAAAAAGCCAAACTTCCTGTTAAACCACCCGCACAGCTTGACGCACAAAAATTTTTAGAATTAATGGCGGTAGACAAGAAAAATATAGACGGAAAAATCAGGCTCATTTTATTGGAGAAAATCGGTGTTGCTACGTTGCCGGTAGCTGTTGACCAAGAACTATTAGAATTGACGCTTAAAACTTATGGTAGAGAATGACAACTTTGCTCATCTTGTGAAGCAGTCATTGACCGATCAAACCAATGCTTTTGAACAGTCGCTGATAACACAAGAGCGAATCCAGAAACTTGAATTATTAATTCACCTGATTTCAAACTTGACAGAAGCTATTGTTGTTTGCGGTCCTGAAGGAATTGGCAAAACGACGCTGTTGAAAATATTACAGGAACGTATACTTGAATCATGGCATTGTTGCCCTGTACAGGCTAGTGCGGATTTAAATCTGGATACTATAACTGATGTTTTAAGTCAGTGGGATGCTCCTGACAAGCAAATCCACGGTGCTAAGAGACCTAAGCGGACAGAAAAAACGCTGCTAATAATTGATGATGCTGGTTTATTGATACCTGGGTTGGTTGCAAAAATTATTGAATATGCATCAACACATCCTGCATTAAGAGTGCTCTTTGTATTAACACATGATGATTTTTTTATAAAAAACAGCTCTGACCCTGTAATTAATGATTGTCACTTTGTTGAAATCCCACCCTTATCTGAAAAGCAGTGCGGTGATTTTTTACAGTATCTATCAGCTTTGCCTAGTACAGGGATCACAACTGGCGAGGTTAATGACGCTATGGTCGAAGCTGTCTATCGCGAAACCCACGGCATTCCAGGGAAGATTATTTCGGCAATACCCAGTTTGGCTAGCTCAAAGCGGAGTGACAGCTCACTTTTGATTCTTATCGCCGCTGTTGTTGCATTGGTTGCGATAGCGTTGGGTATCCAGTGGTTCAGTTCCCGAGCAAGGCATGATCAAAATATACCAAAGCCTGCCACAGAGCAGAGTGCCGTCGACAACAAGTAAATGCCTTTCACCGAACAGCTGCGCACAATTCCCCAAACTTATTAACCTGTCTTAACCCAATACATGACCCAATTAAAAAACGACATATTTATTAAAGCGCTTCTCAAGCAAGAAGTTGACCGGACTCCTGTGTGGATGATGCGACAGGCGGGAAGATACTTGCCGGAATATCGCCAAGTCAGGGAGCAAGCCGGTAGTTTTTTAAATCTGTGTACTAATCCTGAACTGGCTTGTGAAGTGACATTGCAGCCATTACGGCGTTTTGATTTTGATGCAGCGATTCTGTTTTCAGACATTCTGACCATACCTGATGCAATGGGCCTGGGTTTGCATTTTACTGAAGGCGAAGGGCCAAGCTTTAAAAAACCGGTGCGGACTGCGGCAGATATTAATAAATTACCGATTCCCGACCCAGCAATAGATTTGCGTTATGTGGTTGATGCCGTTCGGTTAATAAGAAAAAACCTGCAAGGCAGTGTACCGCTAATCGGATTTTCCGGTAGTCCCTGGACCTTGGCAACCTATATGGTTGAAGGCGGGAGCAGTAAAAGTTTTCAGAAGGTCAAAGGCTTAATGTATGAACAGCCCCGATTAATGCATATTATGCTGGACAAACTGGCTTTATCGGTTGCGGCTTATTTAAATGCCCAGATTGAGGCGGGCGCTCAGGCAATCATGTTGTTTGATACCTGGGGCGGCATGTTATCGACCGAAGATTATAGAGAGTTTTCTTTATACTACGCCAAGCAAGTCAGGTCATTGCTTAAGACCAATGCCGGAGCCCAACAGATACCCACCATCCTCTTTACCAAAGGCGGCGGACTCTGGCTGGAAGCCATGACCGATGCAGGTTTCGATGCTTTGGGCCTGGATTGGCAAACCGATATACAACAGGCCCGCGCCAGAGTCGGCGATAAAGTGGCTTTACAAGGCAATATGGACCCTGTTTCACTTTATGCCAGCCCTGAAGTTATTACCGAAAAAGTAAAAACCATTTTGCATAAATACGGTTCAGGTACCGGTCACGTGTTCAATCTGGGGCATGGTATTTTGCCGGACATTAATCCTGAGCATGTTAAAGCGATGGTTAATGCTGTTCATAAATACAGCCCGGTTTATCATCAATAATCACATTAGAGGTTGTTATGAAATTATTAAAAACTTTTCTGGTAGTCGGCCTGCTCATCGTCAACGCTAGAATACAAGCAGAGACAGCAGATGATATTACTGTTTACAGAAGTCCGACATGCACTTGCTGTGAGAAATGGCTGGCACATTTAAAGCAAAATAATTTTGCCATAAAAGATATTGTTACCAATGATATACAGGCAATAAAAACAAAATATGGTGTTACTGCCGAAATGGCGTCTTGTCACACAGCTATCATTAACGGCTATGTGGTTGAAGGGCATGTGCCTGCGGACGATATTAAAGCCATGCTAAAAACCAAGCCCAAAATTACTGGTATAGCAGTTCCGGGTATGCCGCTAGGAACGCCGGGTATGGAAATGGGCGGTAAAAAAGATGCTTATAATGTTATGAGTTTCGACACTGCAAACCACCATCAGGTATTTCACAGCTACGAAGGTAATTGATAATTTGGGTAGATTTTCTACCCAACGCATTTATGAAAAGAAAAACGCCGCACTGATAAGCGCCGCACTGATAAACATAGCCCATACCGTCGTACGGTGGTTCTTATCCATCTGCTGGCGCAACAAAGCTAATTCCCGGTTGTGTGCCTCTGACCGTTGTTTGGCGTAAGCGGCATTATCCAAAGCCTTATAAATCAATGAAGGAACTTCCGGGAATTGCTCGGCAAACTCGGGAAACTGTTTGAGCAGTTTCTTGATTTTGGCTTTAGGTCCCATGCGCTCCTGAAACCATTTTTCAAGAAACGGTTTGGCGGTTTGCCACAGGTCCAGTTCAGGATAAAGCTGACGGCCCAGACCTTCAATATTCAGCAAGGTTTTTTGCAGCAGGACCAATTGTGGTTGGACATGCATGTCAAAACGCCGGGCGGTCTGGAATAAACGCAGCAGCAATTGACCAAAAGAAATGTCGCGTAAAGGCTTTTCAAAAATCGGTTCGCAAACGCTGCGTATCGCCGATTCGAATTCTTCAATACGTGTCGATGGCGGCACCCACCCGGATTCAACATGCATTTCTGCAACCTTGCGATAATCGCGGTTGAAAAAAGCCAGGAAATTTTCAGCAAGATAGTGTTGGTCGGATAAAGACAAAGTGCCTACGATGCCAAAATCGACAGCGATATACTTGGCCGGCAGGTCGACAAAAATATTGCCGGGATGCATGTCGGCATGGAAGAAGTTATCCCTGAATACCTGGGTGAAAAAAATTTCCACACCGCGCTCGGCCAGTAATTTGAAATCCGCCCCACCAACCCTGAGCTGTTCGATTTCACCAACCGGTATGCCGTGTATTCTTTCCATGACCATGACTTTCTGGCGTGTTAGCGGCCAGTGGATTTCGGGAATGTAGATAAGCTCGGAGTTTTCGAAATTCCGACGTATTTTGGCAGCATTAGCCGCTTCCCTGACCAGATCGAGTTCATCCAGCGTAGTCCTTTCAAACTCGGTAACAACTTCCATTGGGCGCAAACGTCTGGCATCGCTCCAGAACCGTTCGGCAAAACGGGCTAGTTCATAAAGCAGCCCAATGTCGGAATGAATGCGTTCTTCAATATCAGGACGTAATACCTTAACCACAACATCTTCGCCGCTGTGTAATACAGCAGTATGGACTTGGGCGACCGAAGCCGAAGCCAATGGCTGGGGATTAAATTCGGCAAAAGCTTGGTTAATGGACATGCCGAGTTCTTTTTCAATGATGCTGCGGGCAACTTCATTGGCAAACGGTGGTACCCGATCCTGCAACTTGACCAGTTCATCGGCAATATCATCGGGCAACAAATCCTTGCGAGTAGATAAAGCTTGACCGAATTTCACATAAATAGGCCCAAGATCTTCCAGTGCTTGCCTGATTCTGACGCCACGAGAATCCGATTTGCGGCTCAGCCAATAATAAGGGGAAAAAACAGCCAGAAACCGGATAGGACGGAATAAATGGGTTTTTAAAACAATTTCATCCAGGCCGTGACTGACCAGAACCCAGTTAATATGAATCAGGCGTAATAATAATTTCGGTCGGATCACGGGTTGCCTTTAGGGAGTGAGGTTTAAAGTCTCAAGGTGCATTAGTAATTGTCAGTTTTCTACCTTGTGGCTTGCGCCTAAGATATTTTCCAGACGTGAAATTCTGCTTTGCAGACGATCAAAATCGAGGCGCAGTTCATCAACCTGCCGGTAATAGATGTCTATTTCCGGTGCGGCGGGTAAATCGCGGGTTTCTTCCTGCAGGAATTCGGCAAGATTGAGACGAAAGGTTTCGATAGTATCCCGGCTCCAGTTTTGTCCGGCGCGAAAAAATTGGCTGATGCTATGCGCGATAGTATCGCCGGTGTATTGCGCCAGTTTCTTTTCCAGGTCAATATCCAGTTTGGCGAACAGTTCCTGAAATTTTCGCCCCGTGTGCACATCGCCTTCGATAACAACTTCGCCGGAGAAAACACTGCGCATCGGTTTGCCGCTCAGCCCCATCAATCCCAGGCTGACGACAGAACCGGTCAAATGGGTGTCGGCTTGATCCGTGCTGTAATCCAGTACTTGAATGGATTCAGCAGTAGGGCAGAGATAAATCGTTTCGGCAAAGGGCTGGACAGTAACGGCAATCGTTTTACCGACGAGCGGTGCAAGAAAAACGCTATGGTTTTCATCCAGGGCAAGATACTGGTTGAGCGCGGTTTCCAGTGCGCCTATCAGCAAGGGTTTGATAGCCATGCTAGATTTTATAGCCTCTATGGACAGCGACAATGCCTTGGGTCATGTTGAAATATTCGCAACGTTCCAGTCCGGCGTTTTCCATCATTTTTTTCAGTTCATCCTGTTTTGGATGCATGCGGATCGATTCAGCCAGATAACGGTAACTGTCTTCATCTTTCGCAACCAGCTTGCCGATCTTGGGCAGCAGGTTAAAGGAATAGAAATCGTAGACTTTTTCAGTGACTTTATCCGTCGGATGTGAAAATTCCAGCACGATAACGCGGCCGCCGGGTTTCAGGACGCGATGCATGGAACGCAAGGCGGCATCTTTATCGGTGACGTTGCGTAAGCCGAAAGCGATGCAAACGCAGTCAAAGGTATTGTCTTCAAAGGGCAGGCATTCTGCATTCACCTGCGCGTAGCTGATGTTTCCGGCCAGGCCGCGGTCGATCAGGCGGTTGCGTCCGGTGCGCAGCATTTCCGAATTAATATCCGCCAGCACAACCTGACCGTTTTTACCGACGCGCTGCTCAAACAGCGCGGTTAGATCGCCGGTGCCGCCGGCCAGATCAAGCACCTGCTCGCCCTGGCGGACATTGCTCAACTGTACGGCGATACGTTTCCAGATGCGGTGAATGCCTAAGGACATCAGGTCGTTCATGATGTCATATTGCCCGGCAACCGAATCGAATACGCCGCGAACCAGTTTGACCTTTTCTTCAGTGGCGACCTGTTTAAAACCAAAATGAGTGGTGTTTGTCTGTGTCATAGTCGTTACCTAATTTTGAAGTGGTTCTTTACGTTGATAACCTGCGGCTTCCAGTCTTTGAAGATAGTCAGCCCACAGGGTCTGGTATTCGGCACCTAACTTGTAGAGAAAATCCCAGGTATAAATACCGGTATCGTGCCCGTCGCTAAACACCGGGCAGATAGCGTAATTGCCTATCGGTTTGATCTGTTTAATCGTCACGGCTTCTTTGCCGGTTTGCAGAATCTCCTGTCCGGGCGCATGGCCTACGGCTTCCGCCGATTGCGTGTAAACCCTGAGATATTCACCGGGTAATTTAAACACACTGCCGTCATCAAAACTGATTTCAAGAATATTGGAAACCTGATGCAGTTTTATTTCAGTAGGCTGGGCGTTGCAAGGTTTTACTGATAGGCGCATAGGGTTTTGTAAGTGTTTGTTGATGTATTAGTTTTTGTAGGTTGAGTTACGCTATCGCTAACCCAACCTACAAAACATTTTGCCCGAAATGGATTTCATAACTCAATTTCGGCAATTTGTATTTGGCTAGTTGCCTTTGTTCGCATGGCGGCAACTTCCAACCAAACTTCTGCCGCTTCTTTAATGTTTAACAGCGTTTCTTCCAAGGTCTCGCCTTCAGAAACACAGCCCGCAAAACCTGGGATTTCGGCCCAAAACCCGCCTTCTTTGGCGGGATGAATAACAACTTGCAGCTTCATAAAGTCTCCTTTATTTTAACTGGCGACAGTCCAAGCCCTCAACACATCAAAGCTACGTTATCGCTAATCGCAAACTTAGTGGTTTTGTTTTACTTAATCTCAACTTGTTTTGCATGTAAGGCATGATTTTGATAGGCAGGAATCACTATTGCACCCAAGAACCCCATTACTATGGAAATAACAATAAGCAAAACACCCCAGAATGACCATCTCTTTTGAACGTGGTTGAAGTGTTCGACGCTTTCCCATTGGGTATTTTTCCAAGCCCACTCCCTGCCTTTAATGCCAAGAATGATAGCCATAGCGAAACCTATATAGGGGATCAGAACTAACAAACCAATCCAAGTGCGGTTCCCAATTGCCCAAATCCAATTCAGTAAAAATGCGCCCCAAGACCAGCTTTTAACGCCATTTGGAATTTCTATATTAGGATCGTTCTTAAATAGACTTAAAAAATTTTCTCTTGCATTAATAAACGAAAAGACCAAAGTGATAACACAAACCGGGATTGAAACCATAATAAGCCACGGTGCTACATTCCAGTATGCTGATGTGTTTTTGTAATGGTTTCCACCAATTATGACAAGAATGATTGCAATCCAAAGAGATAGCAATCCCAAAAATAAAATTTTTAAAAATTTTGCCATAAATGCTTCCAGAGAACGAATTACAAAATATACCGACTCAAATCCTCATCTTCAACAAACTCGGTCAAATGCTTATCAACATAATCGGCGTCAATAACAATGGTTTTTTCAAGCAAGTCCGGGGCGTTATAGGAAATGTCTTCCAGCAGGCGCTCAAGTATCGTGTGCAGTCTTCTAGCACCGATGTTTTCTGTCCGTTCGTTAACCTGCCAGCCCAGTTCGGCAATACGTTGGATACCATCGCTGGAAAATGACAGTGACACGCCTTCTGTGGCTAACAGGGCGGCATATTGTTCGGTTAACGAGGCATTCGGTTCGGTCAGGATACGCACAAAATCATCGGCCGACAGCGCGTTCAGTTCCACCCTTATCGGGAATCGGCCTTGCAATTCCGGGATTAAATCGGAAGGCTTGGCGACATGGAAGGCGCCTGAGGCGATAAACAGGATATGGTCGGTTTTGATCGCACCGTATTTGGTGCTGACGGTGCTGCCTTCAACCAACGGCAATAAATCGCGTTGTACGCCTTCACGGGATACTTCACCGCCGCCACCGCCCAGTTCGGAGCGTTTGCAAATCTTGTCGATTTCGTCGAGAAACACGATGCCGTTTTGTTCAACCGATTCAACGGCGCGTTGTTTGATGTCTTCGTCGTTAACCAGTTTGGCGGCTTCTTCTTCCTGCAATACTTTCAGGGCCTTGCCGATTTTCATTTTGCGCGAGCGGGTTCTGTCTGAACCGATGTTTTGAAACATGCCCTGCAACTGGCTGGTCATTTCTTCCATGCCGGGAGGTGCCATGATTTCAACGCCCATCGGCGCAACATGCACGTCGATTTCTATTTCTTTTTCATCCAGATCGCCTTCGCGCAATTTCTTGCGCATCTTTTGCCGTGTGGATTGCTGGGTATTGGATAACATGCCGCTTTCAGCGCCGGGCAACAGAATATCCAGTACCCTGTCTTCCGCAGCATCAAAGGCACGGTTTTGTACCTTGTCCATTTCCGAAACGCGCAGCATTTTGACCGCCGTATCAACCAGATCACGAATAATCGATTCAACGTCACGCCCGACATAGCCCACTTCGGTAAATTTGGTGGCTTCGATTTTAATAAAAGGCGCATTGGCCAGGCGTGCCAGACGGCGGGCGATTTCGGTTTTACCGACGCCGGTAGGTCCAATCATTAGAATATTTTTCGGAGTGATTTCATCACGTAATGCGGTATCAACCTGTTGTCTGCGCCAGCGGTTTCTGAGCGCGATGGCGACGGAACGTTTGGCGCTGGCTTGACCGATGATGTGTTTATCCAGTTCGCTTACAATTTCTTTGGGGGTCATTTGTGACATTCGATTACTCGTGCTTCGTTTTCTCGTTAGGTTCTGCGTCCAGTTCTTCGATACGCAAATTGTGGTTGGTATAAATACAAATATCAGCGGCTATATTTAAGGACCGTTCAACAATTTCACGCGCACTCAGATTGGTGTTTTCCAGCAGGGCACGAGCGGCGGCCTGGGCAAATGCGCCGCCTGAGCCGATGGCCATCAGGTCGTATTCCGGTTCAATGACATCGCCTGTGCCGGAAATAATCAGCGAGGTTTTGGCATCGGCAATGGTCAGCAAGGCTTCCAGTTTCCGTAACGCGCGGTCGGTGCGCCAGTCTTTCGCCATTTCAACGGCGGCGCGGGTCAAGTTACCCCGATGTTTTTCCAGCTTGCCTTCGAAATGTTCAAACAGGGTGAAGGCATCAGCGGTAGCCCCGGCAAAACCGGCAATGACTTTATCATGATACAAACGCCGTACTTTGCGGGCATTGCCTTTCATTACGGTGTTACCTAAAGTGACCTGACCATCACCGCCAATCACCACTTTGTCGCCTCGGCGTACGGAAAGTATTGTTGTTCCTCTAAACACTTTTAACATCCTAAAATTAAGAAATTTATCTTGGCAATTTTACATGGTATGAACTTAATGTGTGGGAAAAAATGTAAGTCTGAGGATATTAGTTTGTTCAGTGCAGTGGTTTTTAGGATTTAACTGAAAGCCGTAAAGTTTATTAGATTCGCCGAATTTATGTATTTCTCTGGCTAGTAATCTCTGCTAACATTCAGGTCAATCAGGCTTGTGCTGTTTGCTTGGTTGTTTGAAAACAGTCAGGTTTCGTAGTACCACCTCAATGTGAAATCTGGCTAAACAATAATAATGAGGTGAGATTTTGGAGATAAATGATGGACAAACTTACAGCGCTCTCTTTAAGTATCGGCGTTCTGGCTGGAGTCGCAACGTTTTTGGCGGTAGGTCCTGCCAGCGGAGTCTTCTTTATATGGGCGGCAACCATTGCCTGGGCAGCCTACTTTTTTCTGGGCGCCACTAAAGAAGCTTTAATAAACACGATCGTGTGTGGAATTTTTGGTGTCGTGATGGCCTGGATCACAGCTGTTTTGTTGACTGAAATTTCACCCGATACATTGCTTGGCTTCCCATTAATGGCGGCTTTTACTGTCACTGTTGCCGTGATTGTTTTATGTCTTGCCGCAAATATTCCACAACTGGCTACGATACCTGCCAGCGTTCTGGGTTATTCGTCAACATTCGCCTATTTGCTGCAAACACCTGAAAAATTGACCCAGGATGTTTTATTAGGCGTTTCCTTGAGCAACCCTTTACTGGTGATTTCCATATCTATCGTAGTAGGGACTTATTTCGGTCAATTCTCAGCGCAACTGGCTGGTAAGTGGACTAAAGCCGAGTAATACTCAACAAATCGATACGGTGGGCGAGTAGTATGTCCACCGTTGCTTGCAAATTGCAAAAAACCCCAATCAAGGGCTTTTTTTGTTTATCAGGGATTACTATTTGCTCTCTCGCTTATCACACACATAGCGCTTCATTGTAATCAACGCTGAAAAAGAAAAAAACGCGTGAAGCCATTTCATGTCAATGACGCGTGTCGGTATAAAGCCTGTTTTTTCATACAAACGCATTGCTTCCAGATTTTTGTTTGTAACTTCCAGTTCCACAAATGCTTTATTCCTGTTAATAGCTTCCTGGCAAAAAGCTTCGATTAAGGCACTGGCAACGCCTTTCCTACGCGCTGATTTTTTTACTAGCAGCATATACAAATAGAAGCCAGTTGAATGGCTATGCTTTTCTGCCATGATAAAAGCCAAATACCGCCAAGCTCCCGATAGAATGCCAAATTCTGAACGAAAGTGCTTAAAACGTGGTGTGTACGGGCCTTTTCCATCAATCATGAAAGAAGCATAACCAACCAGTTTGGAATCAATATAAGCTGCAAGAATCCGGTCTTTGTTAATACAGCTATTGAATATTTTACGACGCTGTTTGGAGTCTCCCAGAAAATACTGCATTGAGCCTCTGCCCGCAGAGACCATATCAATGAATGCAGCATTGATATGGTCATCAGATAACGGATAGATGACATTTACTTTGTTGATATTTTTTTCCATATTTCTTGTTCAAGATAAAATCGAATTTCGGGCAGGAAATCTTACTGTTTACCCGCTATTTTTGAAGAAACAAAATTATCATCTACGGCTATTAATTTTGCGTTGATAGTCCGGTTTTCAAGGGACTCATCACTGCCAATTACGCAGCCCGCCCGAATATAGTTGGGCGTATAGCCAAACACCCGTTGCTTACCATTATCTAAAGGTTCGCTGTAAGCTTCCCACAACACCGGAAATTCGTTATCCAAGTTGTCCCGGCAAAACTGCTGTTTCATTTCATTCGCCAGTTCATGTAGTTGCTGGCTGCGTTGCTTTTTGATTGCATTAGAGACCTGATTCGGCAATGTTGCGGCTTTTGTGCCTTCCCGGCTGGAATAAGTGAAGATATGGATATGGCCAAATCCGGTCTGTTTGATGAAGTCAAAACTGTCCTGCCATTCCTGTTCGGTTTCGCCAGGAAAGCCGACAATAATATCGGTGGTGATATTAAAATGTGGAATTTGCAAACGCAGTTGCCGGATGATAGCGGCGAATTCTTCAGTTTTGCAGCGTCTTGCCATTCTGCGCAGTACCGAGTCCGAGCCGCTTTGTAAAGGTAAATGCAAGTGCGGCATTAAGCGCGGGTTTTGGAATAATTCAAAAAAATCATTGGAAAACTCCCACGGTTCCAGTGAGCCTAGTCTAAGCCTTGGAATGTCGGTTTGTGCGATTATAGCTTTGATTAAATCAGACAGGTTTTGATTCAAGTCGCTGCCATAGCCGCCTAAATGTACACCGGTCAAAATGACTTCATTAATACCTTGGGCATGTAGTTGATTGATTTCCTCAATCACGGTTTGTACAGGGCGGCTGACTTCATCGCCGCGAGCGACGGTGACGATGCAAAAGGTACATCGGTAGCGGCAGCCATCCTGTACTTTAACGAAAGCGCGTTGCCGTCCGCGTGTAAACAGCGAAATTTCACCCGGTTCTGTAGACATGGTTGGCATGGTATCCATGTTTAATTCCGTTAAGGTTTTTTCGACGAGCTGGTCTTTGTCCTTGTTGCTGACAATCATGTCAACACCCATTAAAGCCGCGGCTTCGTTCTGGTTTAAGGTTGCATAGCAGCCGCTGACCACCAGTTTGGCGTGCGGATTTTCGCGGTGTATTTTGCGGATAAAGTTGCGCGATTTTCTGGCGGCATCCTGGGTGACAGCGCAGGAGTTAAGTACAATCAGGTTGGCGGCTTGAGTTTGCCTCGTTATTTGATGTCCTGATTGTTGAAAGGCTTGCGCCCAGGTTTCCAATTCTGCCTCATTAAGACGGCAGCCAAGTGTTTTAAGGTGAACTTTCATTAAATCTAAATTAGCCGAAGAACCAGTATCCAACAAGAATTGCGGCAATGATGCCGCCAAGGTCGGCTATTATCCCACAGGCGGCGGCATGACGAATATTTTTGATGCCTACCGCACCGAAGTAAATGGCCAGTACGTAGAAGGTGGTTTCGGTGCTGCCCTGGACGATGGATGCCAAATGCCCTGCAAACGAATCTGCGCCATGCGTTTTCATCGTATCGATCATCATCGCCCTGGCCCCGCTGCCGCTGAATGGTTTCATCAAGGCTGTCGGGAGGGCATCGACAAAGCGGTCGTCCAGTCCGAACAAATGCACGATAGCCCGCGCCAGATCGGCAAGTAAATCCAGGGCGCCGCTGGCTCTGAACACGCCGATGGCAACCAGCATCGCAACCAAATAGGGAATGATGGTGACGGCGGTCTGGAAGCCTTCCTTGGCGCCTTCTATAAATGCGTCATAAGCATTAACGCCTTTGTAAATCGCGCCTGAAATAAAGGTGATGACCAAAGAAAACAGAATGACGTTGCTGATAGTAGCCGATTGCTGAAGCATTTGCTGCTGGGGCAAGCTTGAAAAATAACCGAGAATGCTCCCGACAGCCACAGTAAAACCGCCCAGATAAGCCATGACGACTTTATCTAGCAGGTTAATTTTTTGCACGAAAGCAACAGCAAGCAAGCCTGACAGCGTTGACATATAAGTGGCGATCAATATCGGGATGAACACGTCAGTAGGATTGGCTGCCCCGAGTTGCGCGCGATAAGTGAAAATTGTCACCGGAAACACTGTAACGCCTGAGGTGTTGATGACCAGGAACAGGATCTGCGCATTGCTGGCGGTTTCCGGGTGAGGGTTTAGCGTTTGCAGTTCTTTCATCGCCTTAATGCCCAACGGCGTTGCTGCATTGTCCAGGCCGAGCGCATTGGCGGAAATATTCATGACAATAGCGCCTAATGCCGGATGGCCAGCCGGAATATCCGGCATTAACCGGCTAAACAACGGGGTGAGACTCTGTGTTAATAATTGAATAAAACCGCTGCGTTCGCCAATGCGCATAATACCCAGCCATAGCGCCAGTATGCCGGTTAAGCCTAATGATATTTCAAAAGCCGACTTTGACAAGCTGAACATCGCTTCCATGATTTGCGCAAAGACCTGCTGGTCGTTCAGGAAAACCAGTTTGAATAAAGCCGTAAAGAAAGCCGTCAGAAAGAAACAAATCCAGATGATATTTAGCACGTGAGGTGAGGGGATAAGTAATGGTTGTAGCTATTCTAGCGGATTTGCTTTGGTATATTAAAAAAGGTGCGCGACTGAAGAGGGCTGCGAAGCTCTAATTTTGATGACTTGCATGGGATAGTTGCTATAATCGCCGCCTTATTGAAACATCTGGAACGCTCCAGCAGGCTAGAATATTCGCTGCAATTGCTGTCAAACAGAACACCCTTGATTCAGTCTGGAATTATGGCTTATTTAAAAATATCAATGATCTATAACGCATGAAAAATGAAAATAGCCGCAAATACTCGCTTGCCAGTGTGCTGGTAGTAGGGGATGTGATGCTGGATCGGTATTGGTTTGGCGATGTGGCGCGTATTTCCCCTGAAGCACCGGTGCCGGTTGCGTTAGTGCAGCGCTCCGAAGACCGCTTAGGCGGTGCCGCTAACGTAGCTTTTAATATCGCTACCTTGGGTGCAAAAGCCGCCCTGCTTTCGGTCGTGGGTGCCGATGATGCCGGGGCTGCTTTGACGCAACTCGTTGAAGCGTCAGGTATTGATGCCCGATTACATATCGACAGAGATATTCGCACCACCCTCAAGCTGCGGGTGATGGGGCGGCAACAGCAACTGCTTCGAATTGATTTCGAGGACGTGCCATCCCATGAGGTCTTGAAATTAAAACTAAATGAATACCGCAACCTGCTCAACGATTTTAATGTCGTGATTTTGTCGGACTACGGCAAAGGCGGTTTGGGTCATGTTGCGGACATGATCCAGATAGCGCGTGCAGCGGGAAAAATAATCCTTGTCGATCCCAAAGGCACTGACTGGTCGAAATATGCCGGTGCAAACATCATTACCCCCAATCTTGCTGAATTGCGCCAAATCATCGGGCACTGGGTTGACGAAGCCGAACTTGAAGTCAAAGCGCAAGCATTAAGACAGGAACTTGGTTTGGAAGCGATCCTGTTAACCCGTAGCCAGGACGGCATGACACTTTTTAATGCCCATGGCGTTTTTCACGAGTCCACCCGCGCCAAAGAAATATTTGATGTGTCGGGTGCGGGCGATACTGTTATTGCCACGCTCGGTATTTTTTTGGCGTTAGGCGCAGACCAGCAATTTGCCATGAAAGCGGCGAATATTGCGGCGGGTATTGTTGTCGGCAAGTTAGGCACGGCCACAGTCAGTGCTGCGGAAATCAATGCAGCATTCAAGGAACAGGAAGTTTGCGCCGATCCTGATGATGTCTCTACAGAGCACGGGTTGCTGGTTGCTATCGAGCGCAGGCGTGCGGCTGGCGAGCGTATTGTTATGACCAATGGTTGTTTTGATATACTGCATCCCGGTCATGTGGCCTACCTCGAACAGGCGCGCGCACTGGGTGACCGATTGGTTGTTGCGGTCAATGACGATGAATCGGTAAAACGGCTTAAGGGACATGAGAGACCCATCAATAACCTGGAGACACGCTTACGGATGCTATCCGCGCTCAAATCGGTTGATTGGGTTGTTGCTTTCACAGAAGACACCCCGGAAAGGATCATTACGCAGATTAATCCCGATATTCTCGTCAAGGGGGGGGATTATCAGATCAATGAAATTGTAGGCGCGGAATTTGTACTTGAGAACGGTGGTGAGGTTAAGGTATTGACTTTTCTGGATGGGCACTCCACCAGCAAAATTATCGAAAAGGTGAGAGGGGCATGACCTACATTGTCACTGGCGCAGCCGGTTTTATTGGTTCGAACCTTGTCAAGGGGCTTAACAATCGCGGTATTAGCGATATTATAGCGGTCGATAACCTCAGTAAAGCTGACAAATTCCACAATCTGGTAGACTGTGATATTGTTGATTATCTTGATAAGCAAGATTTCATAGCCCGGCTTCAGGCTGGTGATTTCGATGGTCGGGTGCAAGCTGTTTTTCATCAGGGTGCCTGCTCGGATACCATGGAAACCGATGGGCGCTATATGATGGAGAACAATTACCGCTATTCCCTGGCGCTTCTTGATTGGTGCCAGGAACAACAAGTCCAGTTTCTCTATGCATCATCTGCCGCGACTTACGGTGCCAGCAAGATATTTAAAGAAGAACGCCAATACGAAAAGCCGCTTAATGTATACGGCTATTCCAAGTTTTTATTTGACCAGATTGTCCGCCAGCGTCTGGCAAATGGCAAGGGGACGCAAATTGCCGGTTTCCGCTATTTTAATGTATACGGGCCTCGCGAGCAGCATAAAGGCCGGATGGCTTCAGTGGCGTTTCATCATTTCAACCAGTTTCGCGAGCATGCCAAAGTAAAACTGTTTGAAGGTAGTCATGGTTACGCAGACGGCGAGCAACAACGCGATTTTGTGTATGTTGGCGACATCGCCAAAGCCAACCTGTTTTTTCTTGATAACCCGGCTATTTCCGGTGTGTTCAATCTCGGTACCGGGAAGGCGCAGAGTTTTAATGATGTCGCTTGCGCAGTCATCAACAGCTTTCGGAAGCGAGATGGCAAGCAGGCGCTGACTTTACCCGAACTGATTCAGCAGGGTTTTATTGAATATATAGCTTTTCCAGAAGCCTTGAAAGGCAAGTATCAGGCCCATACCCAGGCTGATTTACAGGAATTGCGCGCGGCAGGTTATCAGGAGTCCTTTGCAAATGTCGAGCAAGGCGTCATGGATTATATAGAATGGCTCAGCAATGCAGCACCTGAGTGAAGTGTTAAATCGTTACTTATCGCAAAAATAGTGACATCCCGCTTTTAAGCCTGACGTAAAAAAACAATATGAATATTTTTCAAAATGCTCTGGGTGCGCACAGGAATTTATTCCTGTCTCTTGATAGCCTGGGTGAAGTCGTTGTTACCGCAGGGTTTATGTGCGCGCAATCTCTGGCTGCGAGTAACAAAATAATGATTTGTGGTAATGGTGGTTCGGCCGCTGATGCGCAACATATCGCATCCGAGCTAACCGGGCGTTTCGTTAAAGACCGAAAAGCCCTTGCTGGTTTAGCGCTGACAACGGATACTTCCGCATTGACCAGCATAGCCAACGACTATCAATTCGAAAGCATTTTTTCCCGTCAGGTTGAAGGTTTGGGAAAGCCGGGTGACGTGTTGATTGGCATATCGACGTCAGGGAATTCTGCGAATGTCTATCAGGCTGTCTTAACCGCCAAAGCTGAAGGCATCAAAACCATCGGCTTGCTTGGGCGCGATGGTGGCAAAATAGCACCCTTGGTTGATTGCGCGATCATCGTTCCATCAGACACGACCGCATTGATTCAGGAGGCTCATATTTTCATAGGCCATGTTTTGTGCGCGATGATAGAAGAGCAATTGTTGGGTTCTTAACAAAAAACCGGAACAGGTCTTGGCAATTTTATTCGGATGTTAAATTTGGAGTTTTGGCTAAATTGTCGGCTATTCAGAATGTTAACCCTTAAAGAATTTGACGTGAAAAAAAGCCAAAAAAAAGTGTCGCCCGCACAATTCCGGGTAATGCTATGAATCCTCATGCAGCAAGGTCAATATCACCTTTCACGCTGTACCGCTCGCTTAAGACCAATCGAAACCTGATTTACAACCTGGTCAAGCGGGAAGTGATCGGACGCTACCGGGGCTCGACGATGGGCATACTATGGTCGTTCTTTAACCCGGTTTTAATGCTTGCTGTTTATACCTTTGTGTTCAGCGTTGTTTTCAAGGCACGCTGGTCGGGTGGTAGCGATTCGAAAACCGAATTTGCCCTGGTGTTGTTTGCAGGACTGATGGTTTTCAATTTATTTTCCGAATGCATAAACAAGGCTCCGGGCTTGATACTTGCGAACGCCAATTATGTTAAGAAAGTGGTGTTTCCTTTGGAAATATTGCCCATTGTTGCGCTGGGTTCTTCATTATTTCACTTGATTATCAGTTTGCTGGTCTGGCTTATCTTTTATCTGATTTTCTTTGGTCTGCCGCAAGCCACTATCTTGCTGCTGCCGTTAGTCTTGTTCCCCTTTGTTTTGATGATACTAGGGTTTAGCTGGCTGCTTGCCTCACTGGGCGTGTATTTGCGCGATGTCAACCAGGTTATCGGACTGATAACGACGGTGCTGATGTTTTTGTCGCCGATTTTTTATCCAATTACTGCCTTGCCGGAACAATATCGTTCGATTATCCAGCTCAGCCCCTTGACGCTGGTAGTTGAGCAAACCCGAGATATTATGATTTGGGGCAAAGGGCTGGACTGGCAGGTTTGGCTGGTTTATTTAGTGCTATCGCTATTCATTGCCTGGCTGGGATTTGCATGGTTCCAGAAGACGCGCAAGGGTTTTGCTGATGTCCTCTGATATTGCCATTAAGGTAGAACAACTCAGCAAGTGTTACCAGATTTACGATAATCCGCGCGACCGCTTGCTACAAATGCTGGTGCGCGGAAAAAAGCAGTATTACCGCGAATTTTGGGCGTTGAAAGACGTATCGTTTGAAATTCGCAAGGGCGAAACGGTCGGCATCATTGGGCGCAATGGTTCAGGTAAATCCACGCTTTTGCAAATGATCTGCGGAACGTTGACGCCAACAAGCGGCAGTATCCAGACCAATGGCCGTATTGCTGCGTTGCTGGAGCTTGGCTCCGGTTTCAATCCAGAGTTCACCGGGCGTGAAAATGTTTATATGAACGCTGCTGTGCTTGGACTAAACAAGGAGGAAATTGACGCACGTTTTAACGACATAGTTGTTTTCGCCGACATTGGCGACTTCATTGAACAGCCGGTAAAAACCTATTCCAGCGGGATGATGGTGCGCTTGGCATTTGCCGTTATTGCGCATGTGGATGCCGATATATTGGTGGTGGATGAGGCTCTGTCAGTAGGGGATGCGTTCTTTACCCAAAAATGTATGCGTTTCTTGCGCAACTTTATGAAAACCGGAACAGTGTTGTTTGTTAGTCATGATACCAGTGCGGTTGTTAATTTATGCAACAAAGCGGTATTGCTGAGTCGTGGACAGGTTCTCGAAACAGGCTCGCCTAAGGACGTTATTGAACACTATCTTGCTACGCTTTATGAATCTGAACAGGACGTTGACGGCGTTATTAAGGACACAACCAATATGCCGACAGTCTCCGTTCAGAATCAGGGCGAATTCCGTGACATGCGCGAGGCCATGATTAATGCTTCTACCTTGCGTAATGACATTGAAGTGTTTCAATTCAAACCCGAACAGGAAGGTTTCGGCACCGGTGACGCGAAAATCGTATCCGTATTGCTGCTTAACCAGGAAGGAGCGCCTTTGTCATGGATTGTCGGCGGAGAGGACGTAATTCTTCAGATCACATGTCTGGCTTACAAAGATATTTTGCGACCAATTATTGGGTTTCAGTTCAAAGATCGTCTTGGTCAGGTGATTTTCGATGACAATACTTTTCTTGTTTATCAGAATAATCCGTTAGCCGTAAATTCAGGAAATGAATTTATTGCTCGCTTTGAGTTTCGTTTACCGGTTTTGCCGTCAGGCGATTACAGTATTTCTCCAGCCGTTGCAGAAGGGACTCAGGAAAAACACATTCAGCATCACTGGCTCCATGACGCATTGATGGTGCGGGTTCATTCATCCTCGGTATGTTTGGGATTAATAGGCTTGCCTATGAAAAAAATTACGCTGGAGAAAAAAATAAAATGAAGTTTACTGGTGAACGCTTTATGCCGGAAGTGCACGGCGATATCGAACTGGAACACCTGCACCGCTATTTGCTGGCTTGTCGGGTTGCGACAGGGAAGCTTGTGCTGGATATAGCCAGCGGGGAAGGTTATGGTAGCGCCATGCTTGCCCGGACAGCACGTAAAGTCACTGGGGTGGACATCTCGCAAGAAGCGGTATCGCACGCACAAGCGAAATATCAATCTGATAATCTGGAGTTTCGATTAGGCTCCTGTTCGGCGATCCCGCTGGAAGATGCCAGCGTTGATGTAGTTGTCAGTTTTGAAACCGTCGAGCATCATGATGAACATGACGCGATGATGCTGGAAATAAAAAGGGTATTACGTCCTGATGGTGTACTGGTTATTTCCAGTCCTGATAAGCTGGAGTTTACGGATAAACCAGGTACGGTAAATCCACACCATATCAAAGAATTGTATCGTGACGAGTTCAAAAATCTTCTGGATTTGTATTTTAAAAGCCACAGTATTTACGGGCAGAAAGTGCTCTATGGTTCTGCGATTTTTTGTGAAGACAATAGTAGTCCAGTCGAAAGCTATGAGCTGGCAGATGAGCAGTTGCCCGCCATTTCGGGGGTGCCTCATGCAGTATATTTGGTCGCCGTTGCTTCGGATGCAGAACTTCCGCAATTGGTTAGTGGGGTTCTTGAACAGCGCATAGAAGATACCGACTTTACCCGTTTTTGGCGCGGGCTGATGGCTGAACGTGACGGGCAGATTGCCCAGTTAATCCAGTGTGCGGTTGACCGGGATAAGCAAATAGCTAATTTGAATCAGGTCGTGGCTGAGCAGGATACACAGATTGTCAATCTGAATCTTGCTACGGACGAATTAAACTTGCAGCTTGCTGCATTGATTGAAGAACGGGACCGTATCCTTAGCTCTACCAGCTGGAAAATTACCAAACCTTTGCGCTTTATCCGTTCTAGCCTGATGAACAGGGCTTACTATTTTTTGCGTAAAATCACTTCTGATAGCGCTCGCCGGTTGTGGGTAAATTTACCCTTATCGGCACGCCGCAAACAGCTTATTAAGCATAAACTTTTTAGTAATTTACCTTTTATATTTCGCTGGAGTAAGGCTTATCGTAACTGGTATGGCTTGAGTTCGTCTGGCGAAAATAGGCACAAGTTTACGCCTGGCGATTTTTCATCGCTCGTTTATGAAGAACCTGCTTGCAAATTTGTTCCTTTGCTCTATGAGCTGCCCCCAAAAGAAGTTCCGGTCAAGTTGATAGCCTTCTATTTACCCCAATTTCACGCGATAGAAGAAAATAATAAATGGTGGGGTGAAGGTTTTACGGAGTGGACAAATGTAAAACCCGCCGAGCCTCAATTTGAAGGTCATTATCAACCTCACGTCCCGGGTGAATTGGGCTATTACAATTTGCTTGAGCCAATGATACAGCGCCGCCAAGTTGAATTGGCAAAAATTTATGGTATAGGCGGTTTTTGTTTTTACTCGTATTGGTTTCATGGCAAACTTTTGCTGGAAAAACCACTAGAAAATTACCTGGATGACTCTAGTCTGAATTTACCGTTTTGTATCTGTTGGGCCAATGAAAACTGGAGTCGCCGTTGGGACGGTTTAGACAGTGAAATCCTGATTGCCCAGGAGCATTCTCCTGCAGATGACATTGGCTTTATCGAGTATGTCGCGCGTTTTATGTGCGACGAACGTTATATTCGTATTGATGGTAAACCCCTATTGTTGGTATACAGACCCAGTTTGCTGCCTTCGGCAAAAGAAACAGCAGCGCGTTGGCGGGAATGGTGCCGTAATCATGGCATTGGCGAGATCTACCTTGCTTACACGCAATCATTTGAGGTTGTAGAGCCGAGTCAATATGGCTTCGATGCAGCTATTGAATTTCCGCCGAACAATTCTTCACCGCCTGATATTACCAATACAATTAAGCCGTTAAATAATCACTTTGCGGGTAAAGTTTATGATTGGCGGATTTTTGTGCAGCGGGCGCGGAACTATCCAAAAGCTAACTATCCATTATTCCGCACGGTTTGCCCTTCTTGGGATAATACCGCAAGGAGGAAAGCGGGTGGGGCCATTTTTTTAAATAGCTCCCCGAGGGCTTATCAAGAGTGGTTGACTCACGCGGTTGTTGATACCTGTAGCCGTATTCCAAATCAGGAAGAACGTTTGGTTTTTGTAAATTCGTGGAATGAATGGGCGGAAGGCGCCCATCTTGAGCCTGATCAACGCTATGGCTACGCCTACCTTGACGCAACCCGCAAAGCACTAACGAGTCAGCGGGCACTCAATGCTGTGCGGAAAATTGTCGTGGTCTCGCACGATGCCCATCCGCATGGCGCTCAGTTTTTAGCGCTTAATATTGTCCGCTCACTAAAATATGATTTGCATCTGGAAATAGAGACAGTGCTGCTGGGTAGGGGGACTTTGATAAGTGACTTTGCCGCAATAGCGTCGGTTCACGAGTTGAGCGCCGTTAACATTGACAGCAATCAGTTTAAGGCCTTAGCGGCGCAATTAGCCCAACGTGGTTTTAATCATGCCATAGTCAACACAACTGTTTCCGGTGCTGTCATCCCTGTATTTTGCAGTGTTGGCATCGAAAGTATTGCTCTTGTGCATGAATTGTCCGGAATTATTCAAAGTTATCATCTCGAAGATAATGTTAAAAAGATTGCTCAATTCGCTAAAACCGTTGTGTTTCCAGAACAAATGGTTGCTGATGGATTTGCCCAATTTGCGGACATAAAACTTAAGGATAAGCAGCTTATTCGTCCTCAGGGCCTGTATCGCAGAAATAAATGGAGGTTTGAAAAAGCGACGGCAAGAATTAAATTGCGCGACCAACTCGGCTTAAATTCAGATACTAAAATTGTGCTTGCAGTCGGTTATGCCGACCACCGGAAAGGTGTCGATCTCTTTGTAGAAAGTGCCTTCACTATTTTGGCAGGACGCCAGGATACTCGTTTTGTTTGGGTGGGGCAGTGGGAACACGAAATGCAGCAGAAGCTCGAAACTAAGTTGCTTAAAAGTCCATACAAAAACAGGCTTCATTTCGTTGGATACAATCCCGAGGTGGCGCTGTTCTATGCTGCTGCTGATGTTTATGCGCTGACTTCAAGGGAAGACCCATTCCCCAGTGTCGTTCTCGAATCGTTTGATGCCAGCGTTCCTGTTGTTGCGTTCGCGGGTACGGGAGGAGCCGCCAATTTGCTGGAGAAAGTAGGTGGTCTGGTTGTGCCATCGGAGGATGTAGCTAAATTCTCAGACGCGGTTTGCCGGTTGCTTGATGATGAAGATATGTCAGCACGATTGGGAACAGCAGGGCAAAACTATGCCGATGATAATTTCGCTTTCCGCTCTTATGTCTTCGATTTGTGTCGGCTATTGGGTATTGAATTGCCGAAAATTTCGGTTGTTGTGCCTAACTACAATTACGAACACCATATTGAAGAACGGCTTGCCAGCATATTTAGCCAGTCTGTGCCTATCTATGAATTGATAATTATTGATGATGCCTCAACGGATAACAGTGTCGCTAGAATATCGGCGTGGCTGGCTGCTAACCAAGTGGAAGCGCGGCTTATCGTAAACCCTACAAACTCCGCTAATGTTTTTGCGCAGTGGCAAAAAGGTATTGCTATGGCGACTGGCGATTATCTGTGGATTGCTGAATCCGATGATCTAAGCGAGCCAGATTTTCTTGAAACAGTTTTGCCGCCGCTGTTATCAGGCAATGTCGTCTTGAGTTATTGTGAATCGCAGCAAATGAGTGCCCAAGGACAAATCCTAGCTGACAATTACCATGATTATTTATCAGCTGTTTCAAATGATAAGTGGCAAAGCCCCTATATTGCGGACGGTATTGATGAATGTAAATCCGTATTGCCGGTATTGAACACAATACCGAATGTGAGTGCTGTTGTGTTCAGGCGGGATGCCGTGAGCCGGGTTTTCAAGCAATATTTTGATGAGATCGCTTATTTCAAGCGGGCAGGGGACTGGGTGACCTATCTCTATGTACTGGAACATGGAAACATCGCATTTTCACCACGCGCGGCGAATAAGCATCGCAGGCATGGCGGGAGTATTATCGGAGAAAGCGCTATGGAATCGTTGTTACAGGAAATTATTGAGGTTCAGGACAAAATCGCAGGTATGTACGCACTAAGCGATGCTGTCCAACAGCAAGTACAGGCGTACCGCTTGAAATTGGCAAAGTCAGTAAAATAAAGCCAAGAATGGACTACCAGATAAAACAGGTCGTGGGACTTTAAATGAACCCAGTGCCGAGTGCGGCGATCCCATCGGGACATCTTGCAGGTATCCATGCTTTACGCGGTGTTGCAGCGTTAATGGTGTTTCTGTTCCATCTCCATCATGTCGGGCATATTCCACTTCCCGAATCATGGGGGATAATTGTTTCACATGGTGGTATGGGTGTAGAGCTTTTTTATGTCCTGAGCGCATTTTCGTTGCTGTATTCAAATCAAAAATATATTGATTCTGGCTGTACGACTTGGCTGTTGAGCTATTTAATCAAACGGTTTTTTCGTATCGCTCCGCTTTTTTATGTGATGTTGATTGTTCATTGTCTGGCGATAGGGTTTGTATTTAATGCCAAACTGGATATTCAACGCATTATTTTGAGCGTCCTGTTTATCTTCAATTTTGTGCCAAAAGAGGCCGAAGGTATTGTCTGGGCGAGTTGGAGTATTGGGGTGGAAATGGTGTTTTATGCTGTTCTCCCTTTACTGATGGTGACTGTCCGGTCATTGCGTTCAGCCATCGTGTTGTGGTGCATTGCGGTTTTAGCCAGTTATGTTTATAGACGGGTTCTGGAAGCTGATCCTGCTATTCCTTCTGGATATGCTCATTTTGCTTTTATGTCGCAGATCGGTGTTTTTTGTGGTGGTATTCTGGGATATTGGATGTTTGCGCATATCAAATCCTCAACGGGCGGAGTTCGGCGTTGTTTTTACTGGCTGACTCTGTTTTTGGGGCCGCTTCTGGCTATTTTGCTGTTGTCCGATATAACAGGATTTTTAGTGGCGCGGGGTAGGCCGGACATCCAACTTTGGGGGCTTTGCTTTGGTTTTATAGCGGTGTTGACGGCTATTAACGCGAAACATTGGATGGCTCATCCTGTTTTGCAGCATTTGGGTGCGCGCAGCTACAGCATTTACTTGACGCATGCTGTAGTAATCTATTTTTCCGGGCCGCTAATGCATAGGTTTTACGAATTTCTCTATCCATTCATAGGCGGTTATGGGTTTGCAGTTTGTGCATTGACAGTTTTAATCCCGACATTGCTCGTATCAGAAATCAGCTATCGGCTTATAGAGGTGCGCGGGATTGAATTTGGTAAACATTTCCTGACTAGTTTGTAATTACGACTATGAGTTTTACGGAAAATACCGCACAAACTGCTGTGCTACCCAGTACTCGACCCACGAAATTGATTGCGATGTACTTCCCTCAGTTACATGCAATTCCAGAAAATGATAAGTGGTGGGGGCATGGTTTCACTGACTGGGATAATGTCAGGGAAGCCAAGCCGCAATTTGATGGACACTATCAGCCCCGTATACCAGATAACCATAACTATTATGACCAATCAGAACTGGAAACTTTACGTTGGCAAGTCGGTCTTGCGAAAGCACATGGCATCTACGGGTTTTGTCACTACCACTACTGGTTTGACGGTAAGCAATTGCTTGAGAAACCAACTGATTTAATCATTGAAAACAAGGATATTGATTTCCCGTTTTGCCTGTCTTGGGCCAATGAAACCTGGTCAAAAAGATGGGATGGACGTGATTATGATGTTTTGATACAGCAAATACATCCGCCTACTGAAGAAAGCTGGAAAAAGCATTTTGATTACCTGATAACTGCCTGGAAAGACCCCAGGGCCATCAAAGTGAATGGCAAGCCGGTGTTTGTAATTTATCGACCGCAGAACATTGAAAAGATCGATTCTATGCTAGCTTATTGGCGACAGCTTGCGAAAAAGGAAGGATTGCCCGGATTGTATTTTGTTTTTCAAAAGCAATATGAACTGCCCAAAAGAAATTGTTTAAATTCTTTTGATGCGGTTTTTCAGTTCCAGCCTTTCGAAGCGGTTTATTCACCCAGCTTTGATAAGACATCAATCCGTCATTCGTTTTTGTTCAAGATTTTCAGAAGTTTGCCGGAGTTCATGCAAGACATCTTGCGTGGTGTCAGGACGAGTTATTTCAAAGACCTGACTTTTTATGACTATGGATTAGTTTGGCAACATATTGTTGAAGTTCGGCCTGATGAAAAATTAACGACTTTTCCTGGTGCATTCGTAGACTGGGACAATACTGCACGTTATAAAGATAAAGCGACTATTTTTAAAGGCGCGTCGCCGCAAAGTTTTAAAAAATGGCTTTCCCTCTTGGTCGCCACAATGCCGCAGAGAAATCTGCCTGAAAACTTTATTTTTCTTAATGCCTGGAATGAATGGAGCGAAGGAGCCTATCTTGAGCCTGATGAGAAATTTTCCTACCAGTATATTGAAGCAGTTAAGGATGTTTTAGGGAGTAATTTTATAAAACAATGCAAAAAATAGCAGAAAAATGCCCACCGGAGATTTCTATATCTATTGTCAGTCATGCACAAATTCATCTGGTAGAGGAATTGTTGCATGATATTGCGCAACATTGCCACAATTCTTCGATTGAGGTAATTCTTACACTTAATACGGATGAGGTGCTGCTTTTCTCCTCGAATAGTTTTCTGTTTCCTGTAAATCTTATTCGTAATTCGAAGCCGAAAGGATTTTCCGCTAATCATAATCAAGCGTTCAACTACGCTGTTGGAGACTATTTTTGTGTAATGAATCCCGATATTCGGCTGAATCAAGACCCATTTCCTGTGTTACTCGACTGTTTACAAGCCGATTCTTCTGTGGGAGTGGTTGCTCCGCTGGTGATAAACAGATCCGGTTTGATTGAAGACAGTGCGCGCCGATTTCCAACGCCACTGAAAATACTGCGTAAGGCGTTCGGCAGATGTAAAGGGAGTGACTATAGCATCAAAGACAAGCCTGTTTTTCCGGATTGGGTAGGGGGTATGTTTATGCTGTTTCCCCGCGAAAAGTTTAAACAGTTAAGGGGGTTTGATGAACGGTTTTTTCTTTATTATGAAGATGTTGACTTATGTGCAAGATTGCGCCTGCAGGCTTATAACGTGGTTATGTGCCCTGACGCCAAGGTCATTCATAATGCTCAGTGGAGCAGTCATCACAATGTAACATATCTGTTCTGGCATCTTGCGAGCATGATACGCTTTTTCTGTTCAACTGTTTTTATGAGGATCTTTTGTTTGTATCTGAAGAAACACTGTTCCAGAACAGTCGGTTATAAACCTCATTAACTGATATTTACCATGAATATTCTTGTTACTGGCGCTAGCGGATTTATTGGTAAAGCGCTCTGTGCTGAATTGATCCAGAGCGGTGATTTTATTCGTGCAGCGCAACGATCAGTAAACCCATCAAATCAGGCTGATGAAATAGTCATTGTCGGATCAATAGCAGGAGATACTGATTGGTCTAAGGCACTGCAGGGGATTGATGTGGTTATTCACTTGGCGGCCCGGGTTCATGTCATGCGGAAAGCAGCTGGTTCGTTTGAGGATTTTCGTAAGGTTAATGTGGAAGGTACTTTAAATCTTGCCAGGCAAGCTATTAAGGCCGGTGTGCGGAGATTTATTTTTATCAGTTCGATCAAGGTCAATGGCGAAAGCACTTTGCCGGGGCGGCCTTATACTGCTGGAGATTCGCCTGCTCCGGTTGATGTATACGGTATTTCGAAGCGGGAAGCGGAGGATCAGCTGCGACAATTAGCCGATGTAACAGGTTTGGACGTGGTTATTATTCGCCCGCCGCTGGTTTACGGTGCAGGCGTTAAGGCTAATTTTCAGACGATGATGCGCTGGCTGGATAGAAGAGTGCCATTACCGCTGGGTGCTATCGACAATCGGCGCAGCTTTGTTGCGTTAGAAAACCTGATTGATCTTATTATAAAGTGCATTCATCATCCGGCGGCGGCTAATCAGGTTTTTTTAGTGAGTGATGGCGACGATATGTCCACCACAGAATTATTGCGGCGCATGGCTGCAGCTTTAGGTAAAGCCGAAAGGTTGATAGCTGTGCCGGAGCAATTGTTGGTTTGCGTTGCTAATTACTTGGGTAAGCGTGCTATAGTCCAGCGTTTGTGTGGTTCGCTTCAGATTGATATGTCCAAAACCTGCACCTTGCTGGGATGGTATCCACCCGTCAGCGTAGATGCGGCGTTGCATAAAACTGCCCAATATTATCTTAAGTCCCGTCAGTGCTAGTTATTATTGGTATCCTGCTAATTGCGTTTGTTGCTTCGGCGCTGTTAACCGGTTTATTACGCCGTTACGCCTTAGCGCACAGCCTTATTGATATTCCCAATGCGCGTAGTTCTCATCAGTTACCTACGCCGAGAGGCGGTGGTTTGGCAATTGTCATAGTTTTTCTGGTTGGGCTTCTGTTTCTCTTAGGTCTTGAGCTAGTAAACATGGCAGCCACTTGGTCTCTGTTCGGCGCGAGTATAGGGGTCGCTTTTGTTGGGTTTTTAGATGATCATGGACATGTTCCAGCTGTGTGGCGATTGCTGATACATTTTATAGCAGCGGCGTGGGGATTGTTTTGGCTGGGCGGATTACCGTCCCTGACGTTTTTGGGGTACGTTTTCGATCAAGGTTGGTTACTGAATATCATGGGATTATTTTATTTGGTTTGGCTGCTAAACCTTTATAATTTTATGGATGGTATTGATGGGCTTGCCAGTATTGAAGCAATTACGGTTTGTTTGGGAGCTGGTGTATTGAGTTTTTGCCAGCCCGGGCAAATCTGTGAGCTGGCTTTACTGGCCATTGCCGTTGCAGGTTTTTTGCTATGGAACTTTCCGCCCGCGAAAATTTTTATGGGTGACGCTGGCAGTGGTTTTTTAGGTATTGTGTTAGGACTTTTTTCTATTCAGGTTACCTGGGTAATACCGCATTTTTTTTGGAGCTGGTTGATCTTATTAGGAGTTTTTGTTGTGGATGCATCCTGGACATTGGCTCGCCGTTTTTTACGAGGTGAAAAAATCTTTCAGGCTCACCGTAGTCATGCTTATCAATATGCAGCACGTCATTATGGAGCGCATAGGCCGGTGGTTTTGCTGATCGGTGCGGTTAATTTGTGCTGGTTAATGCCGATAGCCTTGTTAGTGGGGTTTGGTCAGCTGGGTGGCTTGTCTGGATTGATAATGGCTTATTTTCCGCTCGTTTTGCTGGCCATTAAACTCAAAGCAGGTGCAGAGGAAAAGGCATGATTGAAAGCTCACCTATCCGCACTTGGTTTATAGAGCTTTCCAAAGCTAAAAAAGCCTTTATTTTAATCAGCGCCGATGTGCTTTTTGCCATGCTTGCACTGTGGGCTGCGTTTTCTTTACGTCTTGGCGTTTGGTATATACCCAAAGGGGATCAGTGGTATTTGTTTTTTGTCGCGCCTTTTGTTGCCGTGCCGATTTTTATCAGGTTAGGCTTATACCGGGCGATCATACGTTATATAGAAGTCAGGGCCTTATGGACAATTATTCAGGCAACGACGCTTTATGCGCTGGTTTTTGCTTTTATCCTGTATGAGTCAGGTATTAAAGGTATTCCCAGGACGTTGTCACCGTTAAATTGGTTGAACATAATGCTGTTTGTTGCCAGCAGCCGGTTTTTTGCGCGCTGGTGGTTAGGGGCTACTTATTACAGTTTGGGTGGCATTCGAACGGCAAAGGGCTATGGGAAAAAGAATGTAATTATTTATGGTGCCGGTAGGGCGGGTGTTCAATTAGCTTATGCATTAAGTCATGGGCGTGAATTTACTCCAGTTGCTTTCATTGATGATGACATTCTCCTACATAAAAGAAAGATCAACGGATTACGTATCTACTCGTTTTCTTCTTTGAGTTATTTGATAGAAAAATATCAGGTTGCCAATATTTTACTGGCCATACCCTCTGCCAAGCGAGCCCGTAGAAGTGCGATTATCCGCATGCTGGAGCCTTATGCTGTACATGTAATGTCTATGCCCGGGTTGTCGGATATTGCCGAAGGTAAGGTCACCTTTGATGCACTTCAGGAGGTTGATATTGGTGACCTTCTAGGTCGTGATTGCATTGAACCCGATTCCTCACTCCTGCAAGCGACTATCACCGGTAAAGTTGTGATGGTGACGGGTGCCGGAGGTTCTATCGGTTCCGAGCTTTGTCGGCAGATTATTAAGTTGCGGCCAACCAAGCTGATTCTTTTTGAGAGCTGTGAGTTTGCGCTTTACTCGATAGAGAAGGAATTGAGTCACTTGCTGGCAAAACCTGGCTATACTCAAAATATGGAGCTTATAGCTGTGCTGGGTTCTGTTACTAACGCAGATCGTATTGAAAAAGTTTGCCTGACTTTTTCTGTGCAAACGATTTACCATGCTGCTGCTTATAAGCATGTGCCGATAGTGGAAAAAAATCCCGGTGAAGCTATTTACAATAATATCTTCGGTACTTTGCGGGCTGCACAGGCAGCAATAAAGGCGAAAGTTGAAACTTTTGTGTTGGTTTCAACAGACAAGGCCGTCAGGCCTACTAATGTTATGGGTGCAACCAAACGCTTTGCCGAATTAATTTTACAGGCGCTGAGTCAGAATGCGGACAGTAAATACAACGCAGGAATTGAACCGGAGGCAACTGCCGGAACCCGTTTCACAATGGTGCGCTTTGGTAATGTGCTGGGCTCTTCCGGGTCTGTAGTGCCTTTGTTTAGGGAACAGATAGCACGGGGTGGGCCGGTGACGGTTACTGATGAAAGGGTTATTCGTTATTTTATGACGATCCCTGAAGCTGCCCAGTTGGTTATTCAAGCGGGGGCGATGGGGCAAGGCGGTGATGTGTTTGTGCTGGATATGGGGGAGCCTATCCGCATTCTTGATCTAGCGAGAAGAATGATTCATTTGAGTGGCCTGGAAATAAAAGACCAGGATCATCCTGCCGGTGAGATTGAGATTAATTTTATTGGCTTGAGGCCAGGTGAGAAGCTCTATGAAGAACTTTTGATTGGTAATAAGGTTTCAGAAACCAGTCATAGAAGAATTATGCGTGCCGAAGAATCTGTTGTTCTTTGGGATGATCTCGAAGAAATGCTTGTGCATCTGGAGCAAGCTGTTAAAGACGACGATTTTGAAAGGGTTATGGATATTTTGAAGCACGCTGTCGCCGGTTTTACGCCAGTATCTGAAGTTGGTGACTTGTTATACAGATATACCAAAAGGGAAGTTCCGGTTGCCGTTGATTAAAAGCAAGCAGGCAAAAAAAACCCTTCAATGCGGTTGCCGCAGAGAAGGGCAGAATCAAGCAGAGAGTTATGAGGAGTTTCTGCTTGTAGGTATAACACCAGGAGGTAGTTAAACGGTCTGAGCCTAGCTTTTAAGTTGAGCTCTCATTACTACGTTGCTGTAAATTGCAGCGATAGCAAAAAATAAGGTTGATTCGATAAAGTCACCGGAAATAAAGCTCCAGATACCGGCAATGAACATTAATGCAATCAGTACGTCTTTGTTGAAATTGTTCATGCGTTATTCCTGTAAAAGTTAAGAATTCTGTTATACGACTTTGTTGCCGATTTACAAATTCTGTTGCTTTGAAACATGGTTCACACTATACAGAGATAATTAAGGGATACAATATATCAAATAATAAATGGATTGTTTCTATTTATGAAATAGTTGATAATGTCAAGGCTTTTATTTATCTGTTTTAGTGAAAAGATAGGTTTGTAGGTAAGGTGTTGGCAGCAATGGTAAATGGTTTGGCAATTGGGTTTTTCCTATTAATTGAGGTTTAAGTGGATAAGTTAACGAGTATGAATGTTTTTGTTCGCGTAGCAAAGGCCGGGAGCTTTGCAAGTGGTGCGCGCGAGCTGAATATTTCAAGGGCAATGGCAACCAAGCATATCATGCAGCTTGAAGGTAGCCTGGGTACCCGGCTTTTCAACAGGACTACGCGTAGCTTGAGCTTGACCGATGTAGGGACATCGTACCTTGAACGATGCCAGCAAGTGCTGCTTGATGTCGAAGAAATGGAAGCGGCGGTCACACATTTGCAGACTGAGCCGCGCGGTGTTTTAAAAATCAGTGCCCCACCGGTTATAGGGGCAACCCATATTGCTCGTGCTGTGGCAGAATTTTTGAAAATACATCCTGATTTAACTGTAGAAATGATTTTGCAGGGAAGCCCAGGGGACCTGATAGATGAAGGCATTGATGTCGCTATTTATTTAGGCGCTTTAGATGATACCAGCATGGTGGCGCGAAAATTAGCCAGTTCATCATTGGTTGTTTGCGGGTCACCAGCGTATTTAGAGGAGTTTGGCGTACCCCAGACTCCTCAGGATTTACTGGATCATAGTTGCCTAGTTAATTGGGCGATTTCACCACGGAATAAATGGCAATTTAAAGCGGAAGTAGGTTATACCGTTATTAATGTTTCAGGTCGCATGCAGGCTAATGTCGCTGATGCTATTCGTATTGCTGCTATTAATGGCTTGGGGCTGGTTATGTTGCCAACTTATGTGGTGGGCAGGGATATTGAAAAAGGCAAACTGAAAGTTGTATTAGAAAATTACTTATTGCCACCTTTGGATATACATGCGGTTTATCCGCATAGAAAATACCTGTCAGCCAAGGTTAAAAGTTTTATGGATTTTTTACAGGCTTGGCTTGGCCCACAGGTTAGTATGCCGGGTACCGAGTAACTAATAGTGGTTGTGGCTGCCTGAACTATTTTTTTATCACAATTAATTTTGTATCGCTCACTCCTTTCAACAAGTGCTTGCAATCAATGTTTGCCGGGAAAAAATGTACTCCGTTCTTCGTTGCCAGCCGTGATTTCTTGACCATGCTCTGAGTGATGCGATAATAGCAGGTATAATGGGTTGTTTAAGTTATAAAAACAGACCGCGCGATAATCAACAATAGGGCTTAAAGTATCATTCCCGGGTTTGTTGTATAGAGAAACTTACATATTGGCAGATACAATGATAGAAAATTTACACCCGCAACAAGCCTGGGAATTGCTGAAACAGAACACTGGTGCGGTATTGGTGGATGTAAGAACAAAAATTGAACATTCCTTTGTCGGACATCCGCCGGGTGCCATTCATATTCCCTGGAAAGAAGCGCCGGACTGGCAGCTTAACCCTCATTTTATTGCTGAAGTCAAAAGACTTGTGCCCGATAAACATGCCCCCGTTTTACTGCTTTGCCGAAGTGGACAACGTTCTCTGGATGCAGCAAAAGCCCTGGAACAAGCGGGCTATGAACGGCTGATTAATATTGATGAGGGTTTTGAAGGCCCACTTGATAGCAATCACCATCGAGGTAATCTTGGCGGTTGGCGGTTTCACGGTTTGCCTTGGCAGCAAAGCTAGACTTGAAAAATGCGCGGCTATTAATGTCCGTGTAAATTACTTCGCAATCTCAGCATTAAAACAAAACTTATCAGAATAACCTTTAATCGAGTGTATCCAGCCCAGCAATAACGCTGGGTATCGTGTATTTATTACGCCCAATGCGTATTAATCTAAAGCTACCACAACACTCCCCACACCCAATTCATAATTAAACCATTAGAGTAAATATAAAGTGATCGAAAAATTAAGAAATATTGCCATCATTGCCCACGTTGACCACGGTAAAACAACCCTAGTTGATAAATTATTACAGCAATCAGGTACGTTTGCCGCTCATACCAAAGTGACCGAGCGCATTATGGACTCTAATGATATTGAAAAAGAGCGGGGCATTACCATTCTGGCTAAAAACACCGCGCTGGACTGGAATGGCTACCATATCAATATTGTTGACACCCCAGGCCATGCCGATTTTGGCGGCGAAGTAGAGCGCGTGTTATCGATGGTTGATTCAGTATTGTTGTTAGTGGATGCTGTTGACGGCCCGATGCCGCAAACCCGGTTTGTCACGCAAAAAGCGTTTGCCTTGGGTTTAAAACCGATAGTTGTGATCAATAAAATTGATCGTCCCGGTGCGCGTCCGGACTGGGTTGTTGATCAAACCTTTGATTTATTTGATCGCCTCGGTGCAACCGATGAACAACTTGATTTTCCTATTGTTTTTGCTTCGGCGATCAATGGTTATGCCGGATTGGAGCACACCATAACCGGTGGTGACATGACACCCCTGTTTGAAACGATTGTGGAAAAAGTGAACCCGCCGCCTGTTAATGTCGACGGCCCGTTTCAAATGCAGGTATCCAGCCTCGATTACAATACTTACACCGGTGTTATCGGGATTGGTCGTATTCAACGCGGCACTATCAAGCCGAATCAGCCATTGGTGATTGTCAACAGGGAAGGTGTTGAACGCAGGGGGCGTATGCTGCAAGTATTCGGTTTTCACGGCCTGGATCGCGTCGAAGTGCCTGAAGCCCGGGCCGGAGATATTATTGCTTTTGCAGGTATCGAAAAACTGGAAATATCAGACACGATCTGCCATCCCGATGCCGTAGAAGCGATGCCGCCGTTATCGGTTGATGAACCTACGGTAACGATGACTTTCCAGGTCAATAACTCACCGTTTGCCGGCAAGGAAGGAAAATTTGTCACGACCCGGCAAATACGTGACAGACTGGATAAGGAATTGCAACATAATGTCGCCCTAAAAGTTGAAGATACGGGAGACCCGGATAAATTTAAAGTATCAGGTCGTGGCGAGCTGCATTTGTCGGTTTTGATTGAGAACATGCGCCGCGAAGGTTTTGAAATGGGCGTATCGCGCCCTGAAGTTATCATTAAAGAAATCGATGGTAAAAAGTGCGAACCCTTTGAAATGGTCACCATTGAAGTTGAAGAAATTCATCAAGGTACCATTATGGAAAAAATGGGTGAACGCAAGGGCGATTTGACCAATATGGTTCCAGACGGCAAAGGCCGTATCCGTCTCGAATACATGATGCCTTCGCGCGGACTGATTGGCTTCCAGACCGAGTTTATGACAGCAACGTCCGGTTCAGGTCTGCTTTATCATGTATTCGACCACTACGGCCCAATGAAAGCGGGTGAAGTGGGTGCCCGTTTGCGTGGCGTGATGATTTCAATGGTTGCCGGTAAAGCCGTTACTTATTCATTGCACCCCTTGCAAGAACGCGGTGAGTTATTGCTGGTCAACGGTGATGAAGTTTACGAAGGCATGTTGGTAGGTTTGCATTCGCGCAGTAATGACTTATGTGTCAACCCTTGCAAACCAAAACAATTAACCAACGTCCGTGCCTCAGGCACTGATGAAAGTCTGGTACTGGCACGGATTCAGAAAATGACTCTGGAACAGGCGCTGGAATTTATTGCTGAAGACGAGTTGGTTGAGGTTACACCTAAATCGATTCGTTTGCGTAAGAAGTTATTGACCGAGAACGAGCGGAAAAGGGCGTCCAAAGGTTAATTTTGTAGGGGCAATCTAATAATTGCGGTTGCCCTTAAATAAAATTACGGGGGTGATGACGCAATTGTTAGAGGTTGCGTAAAATCTTCATGGTCTTGTTAAACGTACCCCGATATTGTAATCAACGGTTTTTTTGAGATTCTTTTTCTTATGCAATATTGTTTGTAGATACGCTGTCTCATGAATGCAGTTTCTCTTTTGTCTGGACAAAATATGCCTCTTCCACTGGGAGAGCCGTTGTTGATTCGTTTTACAGCGCAAACAATACCGTCAAATTACGAACTGGATAGTTGTGCTTTTATATTAAATCAACAGGGCAAGGTTCGCAGTGATGCTGATTTTATATTTTTCAACCAACCTGTTTTTTGTGCGGGGGTAATGCAAAAACAGGACGTTGGACACCAGTTCATTATCAATCCGCAATTGCTGCCAGTTGATGTTAGCCAAGTAGTTTTTTCCTTAACCATATACGACGGATTCAACAAAAAGCAAAGTTTCTCTGCATTATCAAACTGTCGCGGTGAAATAATCAATATTAGTAACAACGAAAAAATTGCTGAGTTTATCCTGAATACTCAAGGTAAAACTGAAATTGCGCTTATCTTTTTTGTGCTTTATCAACATAATGCTCAGTGGAAAGTGAGGGCATTGGGGAGTGGATTCAATGGTGGATTGGATGCACTGGCTAATCATTTTGGCGTGGATATTAGTAATGGTGAAGTTAAATCAGAAGAAGCAATAGTCAATGCTCGGGTGAAAACAGAGATTGTAGTTGAGTCAGTTGAAACTATTGAGGAAAAAGCGGCTGTTTCTAAACCAAGATACAAAGCCAAAAAAAATCCGCTTGATATTGCCCAAGAGTTACATAGTGCATTAATCGAAGCCAAATCAGCTATCCCAATGGCTGATATTCCAAAAAGAAAAATAGATCAGATGATCGAAGTAACCGGACGAATGGTTGCTTCTCTGGATCAGATACATAATTCAGTCGTTCCACTCGACTTAATTTCAGATGATGCGGTTTTGGTTGCGAACTTGATAGTTTGGCAGAATTTTCCGGCAGGCTATATTCTGAGGAAAAATATTAATTATCAGAGGCTTATTGGAAACTCAAAGACACTCAGCACATTGCACAAAAATGCAATTGACATACTTTCAGTTTACAAATTTTCTCAGGAAGAAATCGATTTTTCAAAAATAATCGGTGATTTTTTCTCTGTTAATTATGCGTTTTTTCGATCATTCAAGTTTTTAATTACTAAAAATGAATTAGGAGTTGCTTGTCTCACTGCTCGTGTTAAGGAAGCCAGCGAGATAAACAGTTTTCTTCAATATGTGGAAAAATTTAAAGTTATTACCCCTTTTAAAATTCAGCTTTTTGTGTTGAAAACAAAGGAATGGGTTGACTCTGATGTAGGAACTCTGCGAAGGATTCGGTCGCAAGATAACAAAATCCGATTTAATGTTAATTTAATTGATACTACAACATATCGCGATTTAATAACGGGGCATTGGTTTAATGCTTTTGCTTATAGCATTATTTCTGATCACCTAACTCGAAACCAATTACTCCACGAGTTATATACGCGTGTAAGTTATCAGTCACCAACAGAAGTTTTTAAATCGAAGGGTGATTTTGATATTATCGCAACAGTCGGAAAAATCATATTGGCGGTTGAGTGTAAATCAGGCAATCTAAAGGAAAGCCTTGACGTCGATACGATTATCGATAAAAAGAGAGGATTAGAAAAAGTCTTTGAAATAGCCGGTTCAGGGAGTTACCGTTATTTATTTTTGATTATCTATAATCCTTTTGCTTTTAACGATCAAACTGCACTTGATAAGCTCTCAACTGCTGGTATTCGACCTGTAAAACCCAGTGAGTTGCGCGGAGTGGTATTTGATATTTTCAGTGCTTAGACTTGTAAAGACCATTTTATACAATCAGCTTGGCTATCAAAAACAAGTGTGCGAAAAAAACAGAAATATTAAATAAAATGAAAATGTTAGGGAGTGGTTATTTTTGCTACTCTATGAACTCACTCGATTTTTAACAATAAAAATTCGATATCAGCTATGGGGTAAGATTATGAGCAATGTTCAAGAGCTTGAAATGGCAGTTTCACAACTGTCTGCCCATGAACTTTTGCAGTTTTCAGAATGGTTTGAAGAATTTGTGGCGGAACAGTGGGATAAGAAAATTGAGGCCGATATTTTGGCGGGTCGTTTGGATGCTGCGGGTAAGCGAGCTGATGATGAGTTTGTCTCTGGTCGAGCAAGTCCACTTTGAACCATTTTGCTACGCCAGAATTTTGGTTTCACTATAGCCAACTTCCCGAGGAAATTCGCTCTTTAGCCGACAAAAACTTTGAATTGCTTCGAGTTAATCCTCGGCATCCATCATTGCGTCTGAAAAAGATCGGTATTTTCTGGTCAGTCCGTGTTGGCTTACGTTATCGGGCTTTGGCAAAAGAGCGGAAGGAAGGTCTCGTGTGGTTCTGGATTGGCTTACATGATAGTTACGATCAGTTGATTGTTTCATGAGGCCATGCTGAAGACCAGACTGCTCTATATTTGATAATGAATAATCATCAAAGATTTTTATAGTTGGCAACTTGAACAAGTTGGGTTGCTGAGATTAAAACGTTTTTAACATTGTTGATGGATTAAAAACACTTAATGGATGTTGCTTTTTTAGCTGATTTAATGCTGGGTAAGTCATTTTACTCAGCCACTCTATTTGAAAAACCATGACTCAACGAATCGCCGAAGTCGAGCGCAACACGCTCGAAACCCAAATAAAAATAAAACTCAACCTGGATGGAACGGGCAATGCCACGTTTGTAACTGGTGTGCCTTTTCTTGACCACATGCTCGATCAAATCGCCCGGCATGGATTGATAGATATGGATATTCAAGCACACGGTGATTTGCATATTGATGCGCATCACACTGTGGAAGATATTGGCATTACTTTAGGCCAGGCTTTTGCAAAAGCCATCGGCGACAAAAAAGGTATTTATCGTTATGGGCATTCATATGTGCCCCTGGATGAAGCATTGTCCAGAGTGGTGATTGACTTTTCGGGTCGTCCCGGTTTGTTCTATGAGGTTAAATTCCCCAAGGCCATGATCGGTGGCTTTGATGTCGATTTATTCAGGGAGTTTTTTCAGGGTTTTGTCAATCATGCGGGGGTCACGTTGCACATTGACAACCTGAAAGGCGCAAACGCGCATCATGTTGCTGAAACCATTTTTAAAGCCCTGGGACGTGCGATACGCATGGCGATTACCGCCGATGCAAGAATGGCGGGTATAATGCCGTCAACCAAAGGCAGCCTTTAGCCTTGAATTTTAAATCCTGAATTTGCTTTATGTCTTCTGTCGCTGTCATTGATTATGGAATGGGTAATTTGCATTCAATTGCAAAAGCCTTACAACACGCTGCTCCTGAAGTTGATGTGCAGGTTTCTTCCGATCCCGATGTGATTTTAAACGCAGACCGCGTGGTTTTTCCTGGCGTCGGTGCAATACGCGACTGCATGCGGGCGCTGAATGACAGCGGTTTGTCTACTGTTATTCAGCGTGTTGCCAAAACCAAGCCGTTGCTGGGCATATGCCTCGGGATGCAGGCTTTATTGACGGATAGTGAAGAAAATGGTGGTACAGCCTGCCTGGATATTTTGCCGGGTCATGTGCGACACTTTCCTGAATTATTAAAGGATAGCGACGGCAATAGCCTGAAAATTCCGCACATGGGCTGGAATCAAGTCCATCAACAGCCGCACCCGATCTGGGAAAATATACCCCAGGACAGTCGTTTTTACTTTGTACATAGCTATTATGCGCAAGTTGACGACGTATCTGTGCTGGCAGCTACTGCAAATTACCCTGATGCTTTTGCCTGTGCTTTGGCCCGGGATAATGTTTTTGCTGTACAATTTCACCCGGAAAAAAGTCAGGCAGTGGGTTTGCAACTGCTGAAAAATTTTTTGCATTGGGATGGTCACGTTTAGACTTAATACACGCTGCTGAGGAAGCCTTGTTTATGTTGTTAATACCCGCTATTGATTTAAAAGAAGGAAAATGTGTGCGTTTACGTCAGGGACGCATGGAAGACGACACGGTTTTTTCCGATGATCCTGTTGCCGTTGCCGGTAAATGGGTTGCTGCGGGTGCGAAAAGAATTCATTTAGTCGATCTGGATGGTGCATTTGCAGGCAAGCCGGTTAATGCGGATGTAATCCATGCCATTGCGCTGGCTTATCCTGATGTGTTGATTCAGATCGGCGGCGGTATTCGTGACGAAGAAACTATTCAGGCTTATCTCGATGCGGGTGTTGAATACGTTATTATCGGCACCAAGGCCGTTAATGAACCGCATTTTGTTAAAAATATGGCTCTGGAATATCCCCGCCACATCATCGTCGGCCTGGATGCAAAAGACGGCAAGGTGGCGATTGACGGCTGGTCGAAATTGTCCAAGCATGATGTTATTGATCTGGCCAAGCATTTTGAATCTGATGGCGTTGAGGCGATCATTTACACCGACATTTCCAGGGATGGCATGATGCAGGGCGTTAATGTCGAGGCAACCGCGCGTTTGGCGCGAGCAATTAAAATTCCGGTAATAGCCTCAGGTGGTATCACTAACATGGATGATATTCGGGCATTGAGCGAAGTAGCCCATGAAGGTATTATCGGTGCGATTACCGGTAGGGCAATCTATGAAGATACGCTGGATTTTTCCGAAGCCAGAAAATATGCGGAACCTTTCTAAGCGATGAGTTTAGCCAAACGCATTATTCCCTGCCTGGATGTCGATAATGGGCGCGTTGTTAAAGGCGTAAAATTTGTCGATATTCGTGATGCCGGCGATCCGGTGGAAATTGCCAGACGCTATGACCGTGAAGGTGCTGACGAAATCACCTTTCTGGATATTACCGCAACCCACGACAACCGGGACACGATTGTTCATGTTGTCGAGCAGGTAGCGAGTGAAGTATTCATCCCTTTAACCGTAGGTGGCGGTATCAGGACTCTGGATGATATTCGGCGTATGCTGAATGCTGGGGCCGATAAAGTTGGTATTAACAGCGCAGCTGTCTTTAATCCCGATTTTGTCCGCGAAGCCGCAGAGCGTTTCGGCTCACAATGTATTGTCGTAGCTATAGATGCTAAAAAAGTCAGCCTCCCAGGCGAATCCAGCCGCTCGGCAATCGCTCCCGGCATTGCTCTATCTCCTGCATCCATGCAGTCGTGGGAAATTTTTACCCACGGTGGACGCAAGGGTACTGGGATAGATGCAGTTCTCTGGGCTGAGCAAATGGTTGCATACGGTGCCGGGGAAATCCTGTTGACCAGCATGGATAGGGATGGCACCCGCGAAGGCTTTGATTTGGAGTTAACCCGCGCCATCAGTTCTGCCGTAACAGTGCCGGTGATAGCATCAGGCGGGGTAGGGTGTCTGGATCATCTTGCCGATGGCATTATTAAAGGCAAAGCCGATGCTGTGTTAGCTGCAAGTATTTTTCACTTTGCCGAATACACGATTGAGCAAGCCAAACAGCACATGGCTTCACGCGGTATAGAGGTGCGCTTATGAGCGCTTGGCTTGATGAAATTCGCTGGACTGAAGAGGGTCTGATTCCTGTTATCGCGCAACAGGCTGAGAGCGGAAAAATACTCATGTTTGCCTGGATGAACCGGGAATCATTAAGTCTGACCGTAGCAGAAGGCTACGCTGTTTACTGGTCAAGGTCGCGCAACAGGTTATGGCGCAAAGGTGAGGAATCCGGACACAGACAAAAAGTTATAGCTGTATTCCTCGATTGCGATGAAGATGTTCTTTTGCTTGAAATTGAACAGGAAGGTGGTATTGCTTGTCACACCGGGCGTGAGAGTTGTTTTTACCGCAGCCTGATCGATGGCCGATGGCAAACCATAGCGCCGGTTTTGAAAGACCCGGAAGTCATTTACAGCAAACACTAAAGATTTAGTGGTTTTGCAAAATTCAATATTCGCCGGAATAAGTGTTATGAATGCAGTTATAAAAAACGCTGGAGCAGTAGTGTGAGTGAAGTATTGCAACGTTTGGCACAAATTCTGGAGCAACGTAAACAGGAACCGGCTGATAAATCATATACGGCAAGTCTTTATGCAAAAGGTATCGACAGTATTCTGAAGAAAGTCGGCGAGGAAGCAACAGAAACAGTAATTGCCGCCAAAAACGGTGACAAACAACAGATTATTTATGAAACAGCCGATCTTTGGTTTCATTGCATGGTTATGTTGGCGCACCAGGGCTTGCATCCAGATGATGTTTTGCAGGAATTACAACGCCGTTTTGGCTTGTCCGGGCTTGAAGAAAAAGCACAACGCAACGGGTAGATAATTGTCTGGCAATTATTATCTGGTTTTAGATTAATAACAGGGGTTAAAAATGGGTATAAGCGTTACTAAGCTATTAATTATATTAGCTATAATCATCGTTGTTTTTGGTACCAAGCGCTTGCGTAATTTAGGTACTGATTTAGGCGATGCCATCAAAGGCTTTCGTTCTGCTATAAAAGATGGTGAAAACGACAGTGCAGAAGTAAAAGTGACTGAAGATAAAACAGAAGCCAAGATTATTGACGGCGAAATCAGCGCCAGAAATAACGAAAAAGTTTAAGCAGCTGTCATGTTTGAGATAGGTTTTTCTGAACTTGTCATGGTCGGGTTGGTAGCCTTGTTGGTGATAGGTCCTGAGCGCTTGCCTAAATTTGCGCGTTTGGCAGGATTTTGGATAGGCAAGACGCGCAGTATGGTTGCTAATGTCAAGTCAGAAATACAGCAGGAACTGCATGCCGAAGAAATTCGCCAGACCTTAAAAGACCAGGCAAATCTTAGGGATCTTGAGCGGCTTTACGATGAAACATCTGATGCAATTTACGGTATTAAATCTTCCCTGGAACAGCTGCCCGAAGAAAGCGTAGCACAAATCAAACTACCGCATGAGTCAGAATAATTTCGAATCACCTTTAGAACATTCCCTGATCAGTCACTTGATCGAATTGCGTGATCGCCTGCTAAAGGTGATTTTATTTGTTCTGGTAGTATTTCTCGGTCTTGCTTCCTACGCCAATCAAATCTACACGTTTCTTGCCGGCCCATTAATGAAGCATATGCCGGCCAATAGCACGATGATTGCTATTGATGTGGCGTCGCCTTTTTTTACCCCATTCAAACTGTCGTTGGTAGTCGCCGTTTTTATTTCCGTCCCTGTTATCCTGTATCAGTTTTGGGCATTTGTAGCGCCTGGTTTGTATAAACAGGAGCGACGGATGATTTTCCCTTTGCTGATTGCCAGTACGCTGCTGTTTTTTCTTGGCGTTGCTTTTGCCTATTTTGTGGTTTTCCCGCTGATATTCGGTTTTTTAACCGCCGCAGCCCCAGCAGGTGTGGCGGTAATGACTGATATTACCAAGTATCTGGATTTTGTATTAACCCTGTTTTTTGCTTTCGGCGTATGTTTTGAAGTACCCATATTTACTATCGTACTGGTCTGGACAGGGTTGGTAACCCCCGCAAGTCTTGCTGAAAAACGCCCTTATGTCATCGTTGGCGCATTTGTTATCGGAATGCTGTTGACACCGCCTGATGCCATATCCCAAACCTTGTTGGCGGTACCGATGTGGTTGTTATTTGAAGTCGGGTTATTGTGTTCACGTTTATTTTTCAGTAAGTCCGATACGGTTGAGATGGAAACAGGCTTGAATATAATTGAAAAGCAAGATGACTAAAAATATCAGCTGAAACAAGGATAGGCTGGAAAAGGACAGAATTAAAAACTCTTAGCCCGTTGTGTATATGGGAACGCCAGATTCGAGAGGGAATTCTTGAAGTTTAAACCTACAAAGCTCCGGCTTGTTTCAGTGAGCTGAAAATATTATTCGCCATAAGTTGGTAGCCCGCATCATTAGGGTGAATCATGTCGGACTTTAAACTTTTTTTGCCAAGGATTTCAGGCAGGGTGTTGAGATCGATAAGGACTTTTCGGGCTTTCGCAACAGTTTGATAAAAGTCCGCGCTATTCAATGTAAACAGATTAAGCTCTGGCACACCCAGCATAAAGACTTGTATGTTTCGGCTATTGGCTTCTGCAATCATTTTGTCAAGATTGTCGGCGGTTTGCTGGTTGGGGATGTTTTTTAACATATCATTGCCGCCATGTATCAGGATCAGTAGGTTAGGTTGATATTCATCAAGTAATGTCGGTAACCGTTTAAGTCCGTCGCCGCTTAGTTCACCGGGAACCCCTTCATTAATTACCTCTCTTGCAGACAGTCCGGCGAGTATAGCGGGGTAATCATGTTCTGGAGACGCACCCGTTCCGTATGTCAGGCTATCGCCAAAGGCAAGAATAACGGCATCAGCAGGTAATTTTGTTAGCGTTATTGACGGTTCGCTACAAGCGATCAATAACAGAAAAATCGCAAGCAAAAAAGCTTTTTTCATAAGGCGGAATATCCTTGTCAAGTACAAAGTTAGTATAGACGTATAGTATAAGCCGTCAAAAAATTGGCAGCAGCCACTGACTTTGCAGTGGTAATCCATAATAAAGGCATGTATGAAAAAAAATATATTAATAACAGGTGCGGCTAGGCGCATAGGTGCATCATGTGCAAGGTTGTTGCACGATCAAGGCTTTAATATTTTATTGCATTACAGGTCTTCAGAAGAAGATGCGCTACGGCTTTGTGATGAGTTAAATCAAAAGCGCCCTGATTCAGCAAGAAGTATAAAAGCTGATTTGTTGAAAATAAACGAGTTGGAAATAGTTGCCGGAGAAGCACGCGTAGCTTGGGGTGGAGTTGACGTATTGGTTAATAATGCATCGTCATTTTATCCTGGCGCGGTATCTGATGTGACTGAGCTGCAATGGGATGAGTTGTTGGGCAGTAATCTGAAAGTGCCGTTTTTTTTGGCAAAAGCACTCGCAGAGACGTTGACTCAAAAAAACGGCTGTATTGTGAATATTGTTGATATTCATGCCGAGCGGGGCCTGAAGAATTATCCTGTCTATAGCATCGCTAAAGCCGGGTTGGCCGCGATGACCAGGGTCTTAGCCAAGGAGTTGGGGCCGTCAGTCAGGGTAAACGGTGTGGCCCCAGGTGCGATTATCTGGCCGGAAAATGAGTTGCCTGAACAAGACAAGCTGGATATTTTGCAACGTATAGCTTTAAAGCGTTGCGGGGAACCGCTCGATATTGCCAAGGCGGTTTTATTTTTAATAAATGATGCCAAATATATGACCGGCCAGATATTGACGGTAGACGGTGGAAGAACCCTATTCTGCTGAAGGTTTGGCAAGTGTAATGCGTTTTTGTTGCAGATTGGTCTTGTCGAATTTTTCCCAGAGACTGGCATAGTCAATATGCGTGACAGGGTGTTGCAGAGTTGGGGCTATTTCGGCTAAAGGCTCAAGTACGAAGGCGTAGCGTTCAATTTCATCCCTGGGTATTTGCAGGCGACCATCGTTGACGATGAGTTCGCCATAAAGAATAAGGTCGAGATCCAGCGTTCTGGCGGAAAATTTTTTGCATTCGCGGGTACGACCGTTGTCCAGCTCAATTTGCCGTAGTAGCTTGGCGACCTGTTTAACTTCCAAATCAGAGTCAAAGCCGACGACAAGATTGTAGAAGGAATCGCCGGAAAAACCGACGGCTTCTGATTCATAAATGCTTGAAACAGTCAGTTTGCCAAGCTGGAGTTCAAGTGCCTTTAGACTGGCAGCGACGTTTTTGTCCTTGTCGATGTTGCTGCCTATGCTGATGTAACCTCTGGTCATGATTTTCTCGCGGCGCGTTCAATGATAATGCCAACATCACTGGCACCACGAATGGCACCCTTTTTATTCAGGGTTATTTTTACCCAGGGGACATTAAATTCGTTAAGGATAATGTTAGCTATTTCTGTAATTAATTTTTCAACCAGAAAAAACTGACTGCTTTCGACAAAGGAAATGATACGTTTGGAAACTGTTTTATAATCAAGCGTATATTGAATGTCGTCGGTCTCAGCGGCTTTTTGTATATCAAATGCCATTTCAATATCAAGCACAACGGTTTGTTTGGTTTCCCTCTCCCAGTCATAAATGCCGATGATAGTTTCAATCTCAAGTCCGCCTAAAAATATGATGTCCATAGTTATTTCCGGTTATTATGTACGTTTTAAATAAATTGGTAAGTATCAGATAAATGACTCTGGCTTACAAGTTCTGAATGATAAAAGGTACACAATGTTTGAATGGATTTTTGTTCCGGCTGCCTATTTGATAGGTTCAATTTCCAGTGCAATTATTACTTGCCGATTGATGGGCTTGCCTGACCCTCGTGAGCAAGGCTCCGGCAACCCGGGGGCAACTAATGTTATGCGCTTCGGAGGCAAAAAAGCAGCAGCGATCACATTGTTTGGTGATTTACTTAAGGGGTTGATTCCTGTTTATGGTGCTCATTTGATCGGCGTATCAGTTGACATTCTCGTGGCGACGGGAATAGCCGCTTTTATCGGCCACCTATATCCGGTATTTTTTGGTTTTAAAGGCGGGAAGGGGGTGGCGACATCAATCGGTGTTCTATTGGGGTTTTCCTGGCTGCTTGGTCTCACATTTATAACAACATGGATGGTAATTTACAAAGTCGGCAAAATATCTTCTTTGTCTGCATTATGTGCTTCTATTTTATCTCCGGTTTATGCTTGGTATATTACCGGTGATGTGAAGATCATTGCGGCGTCTGCCGTAATGATGGCGTTTTTGTTGTGGCGGCATAAAAGTAATATTCAACGGCTTGTTAATGGCGATGAGAAATGATTTAAAGCTTTTGTTTCTGTTAACCTAGATCGCCTTACAATTCACTTATCGGCCAACGCGGACGGGCAAAAATTTCCAGGCTCTGATGTTGTCCAGCCATAAGACGCTGACAGCCTGCGTAAGCAATCATGGCGCCGTTGTCGGTACAGAATTGCAGTCTGGGGAAATATATTCGGGCTTTTTCTTTCGAGGCCATTTCAGTTAAATCTGCGCGAATTTGTTTGTTGGCACTGACGCCGCCTGCGGCTATGAGTCTACTTAGACCAGTTTGCTGTAAAGCTCGTCTGCATTTGATAGTAAGTGTTTCAGAAACGGCGTTTTGAAAGGCGGCTGCGATATTTGCCTTGTCTTGCTCTGTTTGTTGGCTGGCATTAAGAGTATTCATAGTGAAGGTTTTTAAGCCGCTGAAGCTGAAGTCCAAGCCGGGGCGGTCAGTCATGGGACGGGGAAATTTAATCTGTGGTCTGCCATGCTCAGCGAGTGCGGAAAGTTTTGGTCCGCCCGGATAGCCCAAGCCCAACATTTTTGCTGTTTTATCAAAAGCCTCGCCAGCCGCGTCGTCGAGAGATTCTCCCAATAACTGGTAGCGACCGATGTCTTCGACCTGAACAAGTAGCGTATGTCCGCCAGAAATTAATAAGGCAACAAAAGGAAATGCGGGCGGATCTTCTTCCAACATAGGGGCCAGCAAATGTCCTTCCATGTGATGCACAGCAACAGCGGGGATTTGCCATGCCCAAGCCAAGCTATTGGCAGTGGCTGCGCCAACAAGTAATGCGCCCATTAATCCGGGACCTGCGGTATAAGCAATGCCATTTATATCACGGTATTTTAACTGGCTGTCCCGGATAGCTTGTTTAATAAGCGGTACTAGTTTGCGGATATGGTCTCGTGAGGCAAGTTCAGGAACGACACCGCCATATTCACTGTGCATTTCAACTTGACTGTATAAAAAGTGATTTATCAAGCCTGATTTAGAGTGATAAATAGCGACGCCAGTTTCATCGCAGGAGGTTTCTATCCCTAAAACGTACATTGAGTTTTTGTAAAATATAAAAGTAACGGTATAATTGGCAGTTGTTTTTATTCAGTGGATTAATTTGTCCTCAGAATTAGATATTAACCCTTTAGATTTTAACCATTTCAGATATTAACATAAGTTGGATCATTATAATGCCCTCAGTGAAAATTAAAGAAAACGAGCCTTTTGATATTGCAATTCGCCGGTTTAAGCGTGCTTGTGAAAAAGCAGGCGTATTGGCTGAAGTACGTCGTCGCGAGTTTTATGAAAAACCAACAGCTGAGCGTAAGCGTAAAGGTGCGGCGGCTGTTAAACGCCACTTGAAGAAATTGGCTAGAGAGCGTTATGCGTTGAAAAATCTGCGTCGTGGTCGTCCGGCGCTATAGTGATGACCGATTTGTTAACTGATCGTATCAAGGACGATATGAAAGCCGCCATGAAAAGCGGCAACAAATCCCGGCTCGGCGTGATTCGTTTGATATTGGCTGCGATAAAGCAGGTTGAGGTTGACGAGCGAATCCAGCTAGACGATAGTAGGACTGTTTTGGTTCTCGATAAAATGCTTAAGCAGCGCCGTGAATCTATCAGGCAGTTTGCTGAAGCTGGTCGAAGCGACTTGGTAGAGGTTGAAGAAGCAGAAGTTTTAGTTATTCAGGACTTTTTACCCCAGGCGCTTTCCGAGGCGGAAATAGACTCGATGATTAGCGAAGCTGTAGTACAGTCTGGTGCCCAATCTGTCAAAGACATGGGTAAGGTTGTGGGGTTGCTAAAATCAAAAGTACAAGGTCGTGCAGATATGTCAGTTGTAAGTGAAAAAATTAAGGCTGTGTTGGCTGGATAACTCCTTTTTGTCCGGGTAAGAATATGTCCGGTGGTAGAATTCCGCGCGAATTTATTGATGAGCTTTTGGTGCGGGTTGATATAGTCGATTTGATCGATTCGCATGTCCCTTTAAAAAAAGCGGGAACAAATTTTGTTGCTCGCTGTCCCTTCCATACTGAAAAAAACCCCAGTTTTTCTGTAAACCGTAAAAAACAGTTTTTCCATTGCTTTGGCTGTGGTGTTAGCGGAAACGCTATAAGTTTTTTAATGGAGTTCAACCATCTTGATTTTGTTGAAGCTGTTGAGGATTTGGCAACATTTGTTGGTATTGATGTGCCTAGGGAGTCAATTGGATATAAGCAGGGACAAAAGAAAGATGACTTAAATGATCTGTATCTTGTGATGGAGCAGATAGCTGCTTTTTATGTAGAACAGTTGCGTAATAGCTCAGAAGGGAAAAAAGCAGTTGAGTATTTAAAAAATAGAGGAATTGGCGGCGATTGTGCCGGTGAATTCATGCTTGGTTATGCGCCTGATGAATGGAAGGTCTTGGCGAGTCGGTTTGATCAAAAATCATTAATCGACGTAGGAATGCTGGTTAATAATGAGAACGGGCAGATTTATGATCGTTTCCGTAATCGTATTATGTTTCCTATTAGGGATAAGCGTGCTCGTATTATAGGCTTTGGTGGGCGGGTTCTGGATGATTCTTTGCCCAAGTACTTGAATTCTCCAGAAACGGCACTATTTCATAAAGGCAGGGAGGTTTATGGTTTGTATGAGCTTCTGGAAAAAAATGCCAAGCCTCCGAGGATTTTGCTTGTTGAAGGTTACATGGATGTTATTAACTTGGCTCAGGTCGGCATTCACTATGCGGTCGCAGCTTTGGGAACAGCAGCGTCTCAGGCTCATTTAGAGTTGTTGTTCAGGTTTTCATCAGAATTGGTGCTTTGTTTTGATGGTGATAAGGCCGGAAGGGAGGCCGCTTGGAGGGCAATGGAACCGGCTTTTTTGAGTTTAAAAGATGGGCGGCAAATCCGTGTAATGCTGTTACCGCAAAATCAGGATCCTGATTCTCTGGTTAGGGAGGAAGGTGGTGCAGGATTTAGCGAGCGAGTACAGGCCGCTCAGAGCTTATCGGATTATTTTTTTGGGTATGTTTCGGAAGGATTGAATCTTTCAGAAATAGAGGCTCGTGCACAGTTGGTTAGCAAAGCCAAGGTGTATCTTGAAAAATTGCCGGATAGCGTCTTTAGGGAGATGATGTTTGCCAGACTTAAAGAATTGTCAGGCTTTCCGTCACTGGATATTTTACAGAATGCACCTACACTTGTTTCGAAACCAGATAGGCCGAAGCGACGGGAAAACGGTTGGTTGTCATCGGCGAGGGTGGCAATTGCTTTATTACTTCAGAACCCGGGCCTAGCCGAAGTAGTTGAACAAAAAGAAATTGATTGGACCGGGCTGGAGCTTCCCGGTATTGATTTGTTTAAAAATATCTTACAAGTCATTTTTGAAAATAAACCGGCTAATGTTGCTGTGTTGGTGGAACTTTATCGAGGCGCTGATTTAGAAAGTGCAGTAAAAACACTGGCATTATTGGATTTATCTGCTTTGGATAGTGAAATTGAATCCACGTTTAGCGATGCATTGGATAGACTACTTGCACAAGCAAAAGAAACCGGAGTTGAAAGACTATTGGCTAAAGAGAAAATTAATGGATTAGACAAGAAGGAGAAAGAGGTATTGCTTAGGATGTTGTACAGCAAATAGCTTGGTGTAAAACAATAAAAATTTGTAGTATAATTATCTGTTAAGCGCGATCAGGTTGAACAGAATATTCAGTGAGTAAATGATGAATCAAGAACAGCAGCATTCCCAGCTTAAACAATTGATAGCCAAAGGTAAAGTTCAGGGTTACCTGACCTATGCCGAGGTTAACGATCACTTGCCAAGTGATATTGTTGATCCTGAACAAATTGAAGATATCATTGGTATGATAAATGATATGGGGATTCAGGTTTATGAAGTTGCGCCGGATGAAGATTCACTCATTACTGATTCCGCTGCTGTTACAACAGATGATGAGGATGCTGAAGAAGTTGCGGCTTTAGCTTCGGTAGACAGTGAATTTGGTAGAACCACCGATCCTGTGCGAATGTATATGCGGGAAATGGGGTCTGTCGAATTGCTAACCCGTTCCGACGAGCTGAAAATCGCCAAGCGTATTGAGGAAGGACAGCAGCAACTTGTTAAAGCTATCGCCAGATCCTGTGTTGTTGTTGATGATTTTTTAAATTCATTTGATTCTATATCTGGTGAAGAAGGTGCGATTCGCCTAACCGATCTAATTTCCGGCTTTGTCGATTTAAGCGAAGCTGATGATTTTTCCGCCGCTCAGGTCGTTAGTGATATTGTTGAAGAAGCTACAGCTGAAGATGAGCTAAAAGGACTTAATGTTGAAGAAGTCCAAGAAAAAGTTGAAGCACTTAGAAAGCAGCTGAAAACAGCCTCATCTGCAATAAAAAAACACGGCTATACCAGTGATAAGACAGAAAGTGCTTTTGAAGAGCTTGCGGATTTGTTCATGGAGTTTAAATGGACTCCCCAGTATTTAAAGAAATTAACGGCTATTATTCCTGATGGCGTTGCCATCGTCCGGGAGCAAGAAAAGTTAATCCTGGATATTTTTGTTAAAGAAACAAAAATGTCACGCAAGGATTTTATTGCTTCATTTACCGATAATGAGTCTAGCTCAGAATGGCTGGACCAGTATTTGGACACAGGATACGCTTATTCTGAAAATTTGAGGGTATACGAAAAAGAATTAAGAAAAGCCCAAAAAATATTAGCTGACATTGAAGCTGACTATGGCTTGACAATCAGTGGGTTAAAAGATATTAACCGTCGCATGTCTATTGGCGAGGCAAAAGCCCGACGTGCTAAAAAAGAAATGATTGAGGCCAATCTAAGGCTGGTTATTTCTATAGCCAAAAAATATACTAATCGCGGATTGCAATTCTTAGACTTGATTCAGGAAGGCAATATCGGTTTAATGAAGGCAGTCGATAAATTTGAATACCGTCGTGGATACAAATTTTCTACTTATGCAACTTGGTGGATCAGGCAGGCGATTACCCGATCTATCGCTGATCAGGCCAGGACCATTCGCATTCCGGTACATATGATTGAGACCATCAATAAGCTGAACCGGATTTCCAGGCAGATATTGCAGGAACAGGGCCGCGAAGCCACTCCTGAAGAGCTGGCTGAGCGTATGGAAATGCCTGAAGACAAAGTTCGTAAGGTATTGAAAATAGCTAAAGAACCGATTTCTATGGAAACACCAATTGGTGATGATGAAGATTCTCATTTGGGAGATTTCATAGAAGATGCTAAAGTATTGTCCCCAATTGAAGCGGCTACCATTGCTGGTTTACGTGAATCCACACAAAACGTACTGGCAGGGTTGACGGCAAGAGAAGCAAAAGTTTTACGTATGCGCTTTGGTATCAACATGAATACCGACCATACCTTGGAAGAAGTAGGTAAACAATTTGATGTGACGCGCGAGCGAATTCGTCAGATTGAGGCAAAAGCGCTGAGAAAGCTAAGACACCCTTCCAGATCAGAGCAATTAAGATGCTTTCTTGATGGTGAGTAAGTAAGCAAGAAATAAAGGGCCCTTAGCTCAGTTGGTTAGAGCGTCCGACTCATAATCGGCAGGTCGTAGGTTCAAG
>Ga0066437_1000041_pt1 | contig 71050 bp, 60 predicted proteins | sample LakWasMet55_HOW8_2_FD_59525 | JGI IMG/M metagenome (GOLD analysis project Ga0066437, IMG submission 59525) | Freshwater sediment methanotrophic microbial communities from Lake Washington under simulated oxygen tension - Sediment Metagenome 55_HOW8 | ecosystem: Environmental > Aquatic >...
GTGGAAATGAGTCGTATGGCAGGTATGCTGGTGCTCATGTGGTCGGCTCCTTTTGGTTAAGGGATGCAGGCACCGATTGCCAGTAATCGAAAAAATTAAACCAGTTGTAGGGGGCAAGCCGGGTGTAGCGGTTAAGCAGCTCGGTATAGCGTGCGACAGCCATTTGCACCGCCTGTTCGCGCTCGCCCCTGGGGGTCACTGAAAAGTCAGCCAGTGTCTCGAAATGTACCTGATAACGGTTACCGCCCATGTATAGCCCAACCATGAATACCACCGGGCGGCGTAGCAATGCTGCCATACGGAATGGCCCCGTCGGCAGGGCTGCGGTAGCGCCCAGCAGATTAACCTGCGCCATGGGCTCATTGCCCAGTGTGCGGTCAGACAGCATGCCGACCAGCATGCCATCTTGCAGCCGCTCCTGTACTTGCAGCATGGAGTCAATATGCCCCAGCGGGATCACGTCCATAGAGGCTTCCGGGTTGATGGCGGCCAGCATGGTGTTGATCTTCTGCGCGTTATCCGCGTGCATCACCATGGCCACGCGCAGGCCCGGTAGCTGGCGCCCGATGGCGCGCATCACCTCAAAGCTGCCGAGATGGGCACCCATCAGCAATACGCCTTCGCCAGCATCTATGAGCGGATGGATGTGCTGCTTGCCTTGTATGTCGATATCAAACAGGTCATAGCGGCGGTTAATCAGGTAGATGCGATCATGGATAGTGGAAGCAAAGCAGAAGAAATGCCGGTACAGGTCTATCCAGGTGGCTGGTCGCCCTAACGCGCGCGGCAGGTAGCCCAGCGAGGCACGGCGGCTGGCGGGTGCAAACAGTACAAAATAGAGGGCGATCAAGTGCAGCACCGAGCGTGCAACCTTGCGCCCCAGGCGCAGTGATATCCAGCTCATGATACGCAGCATGTGCATATTGCTGCGTTCCTGGGTTTTGAGCCAGGAAGCAGATTTAGTATAGGCGCTTTCCGTCGGTTCAGTCATGACCATAGGTTCGCTCATGGGTTTTTGACTGCCGTAGCCAGGCTGCCAGTCACGATAGTTCGGCTGCCGTCCAGCACATCGAATTTGATGCTGCCATTGGCCAATTGCTCGTGCTCTATCACCACGGACTGCCCTGGCCCTAACGGGCTCAGGAACTTGACCGAGCTAATCTGCCAGGCTGTGACATCCAGTCCGGTAGCAGTGGTGATGGCATGCAGAGCCGCATCCAGCAGTACTACGCCCGGCACAATAGGCGTGCCGGGAAAGTGCCCGGCAAAGGCGGGGTGGTCAGCAGGAATAGTTAATGGTGTTTGCTGTTTCATGCGGTGGATTTCAGTGCGTCTGCGGTGTGGCATGGCTGGCGGATTTGCTCGGCAATCAGTTTCTGTAGCGCTTCACGCGGCAATTTTCCGGTGCTGTTGCGCGGCAGGTCATCAACAAACAACAAAGGCCTGGGCAGGAACACTGGATCTATCCGTTTGCGAAGTTCTGCCAGCAACGCAGCAGCAGTCAGGCCAGGCGCTACCACGCACGCGTTCAGGCGCGTTACATGGTCATGTGAAAGCTCATCCGGCATGAAAAAGACGCCATCCAAGACGCCTGCGATGCTGTTCAGGTGATGATTCAGGTTGGCCAGTGAGCTGCGTTTGCCGGCGATGTTGATCAGGTCCTGTGAGCGCCCATGTAGCTGGAAATGAGTGGCAGTGGTGGGCGTGATGATGTCATTGAGTGGCGTTAATCCTTCCAGATGACCCCCTTGTGCCCAGGTGGAGTCAGCGCGTTGTACCAGCTGCACACCCGAAAATAGCTGCCATTCATCTGTCTGAGTGGTGCGGCGTGTCGCGATCTGCCCTGTTTCGGTACTGCCGTATATTTCCAGTAGGGGCGCGTTAAAGCTGGCTTCCACTTTGTGTGCCAGCGCTGTAGACAGCGGGGCAGTGGCGGATAACACCAGGCTAGGCTGCGGTATTTCAAGCTCTGCTTCTGCCAGCAAACGCAAGTGCAAAGGGGTGGAGACCAGAATGCGTGGTGAAGGTATGGCGGTCATGGCGCTACAAATGTCGGCAGGGTAAAACGGGTGCGCGCTGCTCAAGGCATTGCCGCTTTGCAGCGGTAGCAGCACGGTGGATTCAAACCCGTACATGTGCTGCGGCGGAATGGTGCCGATAATGCTGTAGTTAGTGCTTGCTGTTAGCCCAAGCCGCTCTGCCTCAGCCTGTACGTTCTGCACCAGGGATCCCCAGCGCTTTGCGTGGGGGATCGGCACCCCGCTGGAGCCTGAGGTAAATACGATGGCTATCAACTGCTCAATATCAATGCGCGGCATGGCTGTTGTTGCAGTGTGCTGCTCAGGCATGGCCGGGTAGCGCACCTGCGGTAAGGCAATGGTGCAGGTGTCATGGTCATGCAGGCAAAACACATCGGCAGAAAAAGTCTGTAGCTGTTGCACCATTTCCGGTGTGTGGGTAGGCGGAAGCAGACTGACTTTGTTACTGATAATAGCCGCCGCCAGGCCAACGGCAAAATGATAGCGGTCACGGCATATATTGAGTACATGCCTGCCCGGCGGTAGCAAGCTCGCTACATACTCAGCATCGGCCAGGAATGTAGCAACGCTAATGGCACTGCCGTTGCGCCATGCAACGACAGCATCAAGCGAGGTATGGGTGATTAACGGCAGGGTGGGCATGAGGGGCTGAAATTGAAATAGAAGTTAATGCGCACGTGCAGAGTTGCGCAGGTAGGCCCGCACTGCGTCAAGAATATGCCCGCTGGGCAAGGCCGCCAGTACGCGTCGACGCACCATGAATTCGAGCACGAACATGAGCGCCACTAACGGTAAGGTAAAGAAGTTCACAAAAATGGACCATGTGGCCAGCGGTGCCAGAAAAAACAGCAAGGTTGAGGTCAGCATCATCAGCGCAAAGAATATGACCCATGCCACGGTTACACGGCGGGCGTAACGCTCATGCTCTGGCGGTAATGCACCGCCATTGATCATCTCGGCAAAATGTACGCACAAGGGTTTGCGCCCAGTTCGCAAGGTGCGGCCGAAGGTGATCATTAAAGCCAGCATCAGGCCGATATCCTGCATCCAGAATATCAAGCCGGTATGTTGTTTGATAGCAGGCCAGGCCAGCCACGAAAGCACGGCGCTAACTAATAGCAGGCTTGCACCGGCAAGGCGGGATGAGGCATTGCCAGCCAGGGTAATTGCCAGCAGCAAGACCGGCGCCAATGCCAGTATTGCACCAAGCGCACTGGCCTGACCGGATGCGTTGACGTGATGCACCAATATCGCATAAGTCAAAATTATCAGCGCTATGCAAAACCCGCGGGCGATCATCATGGCTTAACGATATTGCCTATGGATACATCACTTTGTTTGGTGGGTGGCAACGTAGTCTGCCAGGTTACTTAACGAACTGAAAATACGATGGTTGTCTTTGCTGTCAGCCTTTAGTTGCAAGCCGTAGCGCTTGGAAACAACCAGAGCAATCTCAAGAATATCGATGGAATCTAAACCCAACCCGCTACCATAGAGCGGCGCATCCGGATCAATTTCAGTCGCTACCGTGTCCAGATTCAAGGCCTGCACCATTAGCTCAGCTATTTCAAATTGCAAAGATTGATTGTTTTCTGCCATGGTGTCTTTATAAGAGAGATTATTCGTTTGAATAAGTTGTTGATTTGTGGGGTTGAGATTATAACTTGCTAACTTGGATTATACGAACGGGTATGTTGTCAGCGATATAGGCTTACAAAATACTGCATGTTACAAACAGCCGGCATCATAACAAAACAGCAGCAACCAGGTTAAAACACCCGGTTACTGCTGTTGATATCTAAGCGACACTGCCTGCGTTTTTATGCAGGTAGGATTTGGCAATGCGCTTGACGACATAAGTAACAACAAAAGCTTTCAGTAAAAATTTCATGATTAATCTCCTGTGATAGTGAAAGACTAGTGATTAAAGATAACTAATGAAATATCAGCATAAGCGTTTTAATCATGTTTGCAGATAGGGTAGTCACTGACTTTTATGTAGGACAAATCGCACGTCATTACCCTGAGTGACCAGCTACGCTTATTCAGGCAAAAGCAGTGTTTGCAATGCAGCCCGCCAGACCTCAAATTTATTCAGGTAGCTCATGCCGGCATTGGCCGGGCTGGTCGAAGGCAATCGCTGTAACTGCAAAGCACCAAGGTTGCCTGAAAATGAGACAAACTTTTTGAAGCATTGTTCGGCTTTGCTACCATTGAAAAACACATGGGTGATAGCGGGGTGTTGCAAAAAGAATGATGAAAAATCGTTGGCGATAATGGAGGTTTCCTCAATATGTGCATCCAAGCTGCTGGGCCGGATACACGAGGCTACGACATCCCAGAGTACAATGCCGGCGGCTTGCAGAAGATGCAGGCGCTGTTCATAAGGTAATTCCGGTAGCGCACCGGTCAGTTCGCCCATGATTTTCCAGAAGGCGTTTTGCGGATGGGCATAATACTGGCTGGCATGTAACGAGGTTTTGCCCGGCATGCTGCCTAAGATCAGGATTTTTGAAGCCTGGTTTGCTACAGGCGGAAAGCCATAGATGCGGGACATAAAGATAAAAGTTTCAGCCTTTGGTATTGGTAAGCAAGCTGGCGAACCTGGCGATAATCATAAAAGAAAAGCCCGCCGGGTAGCGGGCTTTTTTACAGGGATCCGATCAGATGATCGGCCTTATTGTTACTTGCGGCGACGTGCTGCAGCGCCTATCAAACCTAAACCAGCCAGCAGCATGGCGTAAGTTTCTGGCTCTGGCACTGCGGTTATTTGCATGGTGCGGTCTATGCCGTCAGCCGGGTGCTGAATGTTGACGTAAGCCACGTTAGGGTTGAACTTGTCGAAATACAAGCCTGTGAACTCGGAACCTGGTGTGCCGTTAGAAGCCCAGCGACCAACACCTTCACCGGCATCCAGTAAATCGCCATCCTTATTGATATCTTTGGCGAACCAGATGTCGTCATCTTCACTGCCATTCCGGTCTTCGATGATGTAGATATTGCCTTCAGCATCAATCGCGAGGTTGTCCGGATTTTTCCAGCCGCTACCAACAGCAAGGCCTGTAGCAAGATCGATAGTGTTGCTGTCTGCGAACAGGGCAACATCACCTGTAGTCAGGTTGAGCGTGTAAACGCGACCACGACCATCAGCGGAGTTACCATTGTTATCCGAATCAGTGGTAGCGAAATACATTGCCTGATTGCCATTACTTAGCGTCTGGATTTCAAGATCTTCTGGGCGGTTGTAACCGGTGCCCAGAATGCTGGCATGGTCAGCAGTGGTGCGGCCATCAATGCTGCCGTCTAGCAATACGCTGGATACGCCTGCAATAGCGCCGCCATTTACGTCAGTAATCGCTACCCAGGAAGAACCGCCAGTGATGGCTGGGCCGTTATTCCCTTCGAACTGGCCACCAGCGCCTACTCTAAGGGTAAATGTCTGGCCTGCTGCAAAGTAGTCATTACCATTCACCGCATTCGGGTTGGCTGATACGTACTTGTAAATACTGCCGCCGTTTAACTCATCGACGAAATACAGGCTTTTTGCATTGTCAAAAGCTAGACCTTCGTGGGATACATGCGGCACCACACTGCGTTGTACAAAGTTGCCGCCGTTAGCAGTGGCAGTGGTTGGATTGGTGACTTCAAACAGGCGGCCTTTGCTGCTGCCAGCGCCCCAGGATTCTTCACCAGTCAGGTAGCCACCCCATGGTGTCCAGCGAGATGCATCGCCGGATACGAAACCCTGAGTGCCTGGTGCAACGATGGTCACTGCACGTGTGTTGTAATTGGCGTCGTGCAGGTCTATGCGTTGTACGCCACCTGTGCCGGTTTCGAATGGCATGAACAGATAGCGGCCAGCGTTTGCACCGGTTTCATTGGCTGTGATCATGTCCCAGCTGCCGGAGTTGGAGCCGGGAGTCTGGTTATTCTGGGTTGCCCGGTCAGCAATAGTCACCTGGCTGAAGTTGGGGCTGGATAGCGTGATGGGAGTCGCCGGTGTGGCAGTCACACCAGCAGAGCCGGTCAGTGGCGTAAATACGTCGAAATTGGTATTAGCAGCGTGGGCTTGGCTGGCACATGCCAATGCCACGGCCAACGATAGTTTTCTGATAGTCATTTTTTTATCCCTTTTGAACTTGGTAAAAGTTAACGATGGACAGTGGCGTATAGATCCGTGGAGGACACGCTGCACTGTAGATTGCATGCTAAGGGATGCATATGACAGGGTTAGTATCTGGACAGGCGCTGGAAGTAGTCCTAATGGACTATTTATATTAAGGATATGTGATATTTTGAATATTAATATCCGGCGCATCAGGCGAGTCGGCCGATATCAAATGGCTAACTTTCAGCAAGCTGGGAGGGTGTTAGTGCGCCCAATCTATATCGGCAGAGTCACACTAGGTCAATGACGGCTCATCGGCGAGGTTACCCAAGCTTACTGCCTTATTCACTGCACTAACCCGGGTATTCTACCCTGTAAACAGGATTAAGCCCTTGTAGTGCTCATCTGCAGATATACAGGCTTTAGATATTGTTTTAAATATTGATTAATTTAATATCGCTTAAAGTAAACTGCGGGATAGTCGTTTGAATGATAAACCGAACTGTTTTTTCATGGGCAGGTCGTATATATGCACTTATTCAACGCATCGCTTTAGATTAACCATGGCGCATAGCCAAGCACTAAACCAGCACTAAAACCTTAGATGATTTCGGGAAATGTGAATGAAAATTAAACTGTTATGGGCACTATTGCTTGCTTTTGTTACGGCAGCGCAAGCGGTCCCGCTTAATACTGCGCTGGCGGCGGCACAGCTAAAACCGGTGCAACAACAAACCCAAGCGGCTCATCTCTCTGCGGAAGTGCTGACACGCTATCACTATCGTCGGGTGCCGCTGGATGATATGACTTCTTCGAAAATCTTCGATAATTATCTGAAGTCGCTGGACGGTGAAAAGATATTTTTCCTGCAATCTGACATTGATCAGTTCGCCAATGCCCGAACCAAGTTGGACGATGCCATCCTCACCGAGGATTTGAGCGTACCTTTCGCTATTTTCAATTTATACCAACAGCGCGCGGTGGAGCGTATTTCCTACGCACGTTCATTGCTCAAAAAAGGCTTTGATTTCGACAAGAAAGAAAGCTATCAGTACACCCGTGAGAAAGCACCCTGGGCTAAGTCAGACGAAGAGATGAATGATTTGTGGCGCAAGCGCGTAAAGAATGACTGGCTGCGCCTTAAGCTCGCTGGCAAGGATGACAAGAGCATTGTCGATACCTTGTCCAAACGCTACGACAATTCGCTGAACAGCATTTCCAAGGTCAAGAGTGATGATGTGTTCCAGAACTTCATGAACGCCTATGCCATGGCTATCGACCCGCATACCAATTATTTCGGCACGCGTGCTTCAGAAGACTTTGATATTTCGATGAAGCTGTCGCTGGTCGGCATAGGTGCCGTGCTGCAGGATAAAGATGAATACACCACCATCCGCGAGCTGGTGACTGGCGGCCCCGCTGCCCTGTCAGGCAAGCTCAAGGTGGGTGACCGTATCGTGGGGGTTGGGCAGGGTGAAAACAGCACGCCAACCGAAGTAATGGGCTGGCGCATTGATGACACGGTTGCCTTGATACGTGGTGCAGAGGATTCCGTGGTGCTGCTTGATGTGTTGCCTGCGGAGGCTGGCCCGGACGGCAAGCACAAGCTGATCCCATTGATTCGCAAAAAAATCAGCCTGGAAAAGCAGGCCGCTAAAAAATCCATTATTGAAGTGAAGGATGGCACCACAACGCGCCGTATCGGTGTGATTGCATTGCCAGTTTTCTACCAGGATTTTGGTGCGCGCCAAAAAGGCGACAAGGATTACAAAAGCGCTACCCGCGATGTATCACGGTTACTGGAAGACTTGAAAAAGGACAAAGTGGATAGCGTGCTGGTGGACCTGCGCAATAATGGTGGTGGCTCACTGGATGAAGCCATCGAGTTGACCGGCTTATTCATCGATAAGGGGCCAGTAGTGCAGCAGCGTGACTCCAAGGGCAAGGTATCCGTGGAGAGTGACTCCAATGCTGGTTTGGCCTGGAATGGGCCTATGGGCGTACTGATTAACCGTTCGTCCGCATCGGCTTCCGAAATTTTTGCTGCAGCAATCCAGGATTACGGCAGAGGTGTAGTGATAGGTGAGCCAAGCTTTGGCAAGGGTACCGTGCAGTCTGTGGTAGACCTGGATCAGCTGGTGAAAAACGAAAAGCCCAAGTTCGGTGAGCTGAAGATGACAGTGGCACAGTTTTTCCGTATTAATGGCGGCACTACCCAGCTACGCGGCGTCACTCCGGATATCACCTTGCCGACCATGACCAATGTTGAGGATTTTGGTGAGTCCAGCTATGACAATGCCCTGCCATGGACGCAGATCAAGGCGGCTGATTATGCACCGGCGGGTGACCTGACAACCATCGTGCCTATGCTGATAGTGAGCCATGATGTGCGTATGAATAAAGACAAGGATTTCCAGTACCTGCGTGAAGACATTGTCGAGTTCAATACACAACGCAAGAAAAACCTGATTTCACTCAACGAGGCCGAGCGGCGCAAAGAGCGAGAGGTACAGGAAGCCCGCGTAAAGTCACGTGAAAAAGACGGTAAGAGTGCTTCCGTGCAAGACGATGGTTTGCAATCCAATGAACGCAACCTCGACGCCGACCTGGCCATGGAAAGCGCCAGGAAAAACGCCAAGGATATATTGCTGAACGAAGCGGCCAATATACTCAGCGATGAAGTGGCTTTGCTCAAGGCCAACGCCAAACTGGCTGCTACAGTGTTGCCGAAGCTGGAGCTACGCTAACGCCAAGGTAACAATGGATTTAAAGTGTTTTAATTTTAGTTTCCTGGAAATCTTACTGTTGGTGTAAATGCCGTGCAAGCAAGCAGACGTATCGCCCATCTGGATATGGACATGTTTTTTGCAGGCGTGGAGTTACTGCGTTATCCAGAGCTACGCGGGCTACCAGTGGTAGTCGGCGGTAGCTCCCACCAGGCACCACAAACGCTTGCTGACGGCAGCCATGGGTTTGCCAGGTTGCGGGATTATACCGGGCGTGGGGTGGTGACCACCTCGACCTATGAAGCTCGCGCCCTGGGTGTTTTTTCAGCCATGGGGATGATGAAGGCGGCCAAACTGGCGCCGGACGCCATCCTGTTGCCGGCCAACTTTGATAGTTACCGACACTATTCGCGCCTTTTCAAGCAAACCGTCGCCGGTATAGTTCCAAATATAGAAGACCGCGGTATTGATGAGATTTACATCGACCTGACGGATGTTCCGGAAGAAACCCACTCCCTGGCTTTGCGCATCAAGCAGGCCGTACACGAGGCTACCGGGCTGACCTGCTCCATCGGTATTGCCAGCAACAAACTGCTGGCCAAGATATGCTCCGAGCTCGATAAGCCGAACGGCATCACCATCCTGGCCGATGCCGATATACCTCAACGCATCTGGCCACTGAAGGCCAGTAAGGTGAATGGCATAGGCCCCAAAGCCGCACAAAAGCTGGCGGCGCTAGGCATATTCACCATAGGCGAGCTAGCACAGGCTGCGCCGGATATGTTGCAGGAGAATTTCGGGCTCAGTTATGCCAGTTGGCTCATTGCGGCCTCGCATGGGCAGGATGCACGGGCGGTCATGACCCGCTCTGAAACCAAATCGGTCAGCCGCGAAACCACGTTCGAGCGTGACCTGGATGCCAGGCTTGATAAAACTATGCTTTCAAATGCATTCACTGCGTTGTGTCTGCGCGTGGCCGAAGACTTGAAACGTAAAGGCTATGTGGGGCGGACTATCGGCATCAAGCTCAAGTACAAGGATTTCCGTACCGTCACGCGTGATCTCACCCTGGATATTTACACGCAGGATGCCGCCACCATACGTCGTGCCGCCGGAGAGTGCTTGAAGCGTGTGCCTTTGGATCAGCGACTCAGGTTGTTGGGGGTACGCGTGAGCGACCTCTCCCGGCCCGATCAATTAAACTTCACGGCAAATCCTGAACAGCGTGAGCTGGCATTTACTATGCCCTGATTCAGGGGCTGCCTCATCCCCCAATTTGTAAGTCAATTTGAAAAGTATTTATGAATATCATCAGCTACTGGCAACCGCGCTTAATCTCCATTGCCACCGCGGAAACTGCGGACGACGGTGCACATGACCTCAATCACCTGCACCGGGTCTGGCAGAATGCGCAAAAACTGCTGGAGAATTATCCCGAAGCCGATAGCCTGGTGGTGCTGGCAGCTTGTTATCTGCATGACCTGGTGAACTTGCCCAAGAACCATCCGCAACGGCACATCGCTTCACGTCAGGCCGCCTCTTTGGCTGGTGAGCGCTTAAGCCGGCTGGACTTTCCCGCAGACAAATTAGTCGCCCTTACCCATGCTATAGAAACCCACAGCTTCTCCGCCGCCATCATGCCGGAAACCCTGGAGGCCAAAATCGTGCAGGATGCCGACCGCCTTGATGCACTCGGTGCGATCGGACTGGCAAGGCTATATTACACGGCTGGCCGCATGGGCAGTGCCTTGGCTCACCCAACTGACCCGCTGGCACTCAACCGCAGCATGGATGACAAAAACTATGCGCTTGACCATATCGAAGCCAAGCTGGCTAAGCTGCCTGCAACCATGCAGACTGTGGCCGGGCGCAAGATGGGCGAAGCTCGGCTGGAGTGGCTCAGGGCATTCCGGGATACCTTTGTTGCAGAATGGGTGCCTGATGTTTAAAGGCGACAGCTGCCTTACTCATCCGCTATAGGGCTGGCCGCCATGGGAATTAACAAGTGAAACGTGCTGCCTTTGTCGAGTTCACTTTCCACAAAAACACTACCGCCGTGACGATTCATCACTGAGTAAACAAAAGCCAGACCGAGGCCAGTTCCCTTGATTTGCGGATGACTGCTGGCATGAAGCCGATTGAATGGCTGGAATAAAGTGGCCTGCTTATCCTGTGGGATGCCTGCACCTTGGTCTGAGATGGCAATATCCCATTGCTGGCCTTTGTTGCGGATAGTGCAGGCTATCAGCGAGTGGTTGGGGCTGAACTTCACAGCATTGCTGAGCAGGTTGGTGAGCGCGCGTTTGAACATATGGCGGTCTACCATTGAGTAGGCCTGCTGCTCGCTTGCTGACATCTGGATATTGATGCTGCGGGTATGCGCCGGTACCCAGGCTTCATCAATGGTTTCAGATATCAGGTCGCCCAGGTTCAAGTTCTCAAATTGGTATTGACCAGATTTGGCGCGCGCCAGATTGACGAAGTTATCTGCCAGTGCGAGTGCATTATCCGCATAAGTTTCCAGTCGCTGCATCAGGCTTTCATTAGTGTGCTCATCTTGCTGGGTATGCAACCGGCGCAATTCCAGCAGTGAAATAATGGAAGACAGCGGTGAGCGTATGTCATGGGTTATAAAGCGGAACGCCTCTTCCCGGTCGCGCTCGGCCTGGCGCATGGTGCTGACATCTACCAGATTCAATATCCAGCCGGTGTGCGCGTTATCGGCATTGAATATAGGCACGCATTTTACTATCAGGTCACGTCCCTGGCTGTCCCTGGCTTCTCCCTCTACCGACAATGTGCCTTGCAGGATCATGTTTTCCGGGAGCAATGGTAATTGGTGGTCATTGGATATCACATCGGCGATCAGTTGCGACATAGGCTGAGTCACCAGGACATTTGGCGCTGCTACCTTAAAGTGTTGCGCCGCCGCCAGGTTGGCAATGCGGACGATACCGTCGATACCCGCAATCAAGGTGGGATATGGCAGGTTATCGACGCTGTCATTCACAAAACGATGCAGACTCTGCAACTGGCGGGTGGCGCCTTCCAGCGCGGCGATACGCCTGTCGAGAAAGTCTTTGACCAGGGGCTGAGTGCTGGATGCAGACAATAGGCCATCATGCTGCTGAAACGATGCAAACTCTGCACTTAGATAGCGTGCGGCAGTATTCAGGCGGTGCCAGCTCCATAGCGGGTAAATAACGGCCAGGCCCAGAATGCCGGCGGCTGGAGCGAGCAGGATGCCACCGACTTCAAGGGCAAAGTAACTGCACGTAATCAGCAAAATCTCTAGTAAAAAAGTAAGCGCCAGGGCAAGGAAAGGGCTAAGCACGACGAAGCCGACTAAGGCCACACTCACGAATATCAGGTTGAGTGCGATGTTCTGGCCGCTACTGGCGGGCTTGATAGACTTGTCGTGCAGCAAGCCATCGGTAATATTGGCCAGTATCTCGACCCCTGGCATCAGGTAGGACAACCCTGATGTCGGCGTAGCATACTGGTCTGCGATACCGGCAGCGGTAGCACCAACCAGTACATACTTGTCTTTGAAAGTGCCTGCCGCTAGCTTGCCATGCAAGACATCTGCATACGATACGCGCTTGAAATACCCTGCCCCTCCGGAAAACGCTACCAGCATGGGATGTTGATGCGCCCAATCGTCAATCTTGGTAAGCTTTTCATCAAAGGGCGTAGTTGTATTCGATAACGGCTGGCGCATCGCTGGTAAAGCCTGGCCGCCGGCAACCAGCAAGGCCACCCCGAACTGCTCCCACAACTTGCCGTCTAGCCGGTCATAGAGGTAAACGCTGCGCACCACCCCGTCAGTATCCACCTTGATATGTGCTACACCCATGCGCGCTGCGCTTTGTGCAATTTCAGGCAGAGGGGTAACGATACGGCTGTCGACTCCCCGGTTCTGCACAAACACCGGCAGCACCACCGGCGCACTGCGTTTGATGGCTGCAGCCAGCAAATCATCATCGTGCCGGTAGGTTTGCTCGCGTTCGGTGAACAGCACATCCAGGCCTATTGCCTTGGGGTGGTCGGCAGAAATTCTATCCAGCAGTTCCGCATGCAGGGTGCGTCGCCAAGGCCAGCGCCCGAGCTCGGCAATGCTGTCATCATCAATCGCTACTATGATGATATCGTCATGCAACGGTCTGTCCAGGGTGGAGATGAGGAAGTCCTGAGTAAGCCGGTTTAACTGCAGCAGCCTATCCTGGGGGGAAAGTAAGGCAATCACGCCTAGCATGGCAATGCAAATAACCCCCCATAGGGTTTTTATTTGCAGGAAGTGCATGGCCGATTGGAAGGCCGGGCGTTTGGTATCAGTCATTTGTATAGATTTTTTAGTTCAACCAGCCCGATTGTCTAGTATTTGCGTATAGCCTTGGCTAAGTGCGTACGGAGAAGAACACCGTTACTTGGGTTTATCTGCCCATGTGCGCTCTACCGAATCAACAACGGCTTTGATTTCGACCTTGCGTGCCATGGAAAATGGCCCAACCGGCCCTTCCGTGTCCTGGGGTTGCAGGCGCAGGTAGTATATTCCGGCAGGCAGGCTATCAAGCGCTATTTCCGGTGTGTCCACAAGCTGCTCGCTGACAATGGAAGAGAAGGCCTCGTCCTGGCTGATTTGCGTAGTGTAAGCCAGCCCTGGCCCGGTTATCCAGTAAGCACGGGCCGGGTTGTCCGGCGTGGATGTACTGCCAGAAGCAACTACTTCAAATTGGGCTGGCAGGCTGAAAGGGCCATGCAGCAGGCCTTGATCTGCCGACTGCATGATCGAAGCAACTCGCCAGAAATAATGACCGTTCTCCAGATTGCTGATGGAGTAACTGCATGCTGTCAGCTGATCAACATCCGCCACGGGAGAAGCGAAGTTTTCGTCTTTTGAAATTTGCAGGTGATAGGCACTGGCACCCACAACAGGCGTACATTCAAAGTTCACCGTGTTAGCTACGGCTTGCTGCTCCGTCGGGTGCAGGTAAAAAGGGAAGGCAGGCTGCGTTTTTATCTTGAATGCGTGGGTGGCCTCATAGCCGATAATGCCGTCGCCATCAACGGCCCTGACCCCCAGCACATAATTGCCGTCTCCCAGATATCTGGGCCGGAGGCTGGAGGCGCTGGACTCCATATTCTGGATTACCTTGTGCATGTCTGCATCTGTAGCGATGCGTATATGATAAGTGGCGGCCCCAGCCAGTTCCGGCCAGGACACGTCGGTGTTGGCATCGTTTAGCGTATCGAGCATTGCAGATAAATCCGGGGCCGGTAATAGCTGGCGCACCGCCCCCAGCTTGCCGTCTGCGTTGACCAAGACGCCGTTACCGGTTTCCAGAGCGACGTGTTTTGCGCGCATTTTTGCCGGCTTACTCTGCCGGATATCCACACTGCCCTGCGTCACGCCGCTGGTGGTATTCCGCTCCGATACGGAGACATCAAAGCGTGTGCCGCGCACAGCAGCCACGGCCATAGGCGTGACGATTTCAAAGGTGTTGGGTTTGATTTTTTTAGGTGAACCTGCTGATTTTTGTGGCGTGACCGAAATGTCCAGATCTCCGTGCTCCAGGGCCATGATGCGGCTGACCTTTTTAGGTTTGCTGTTAGCGGAAACCTCCCTCACTTTTTGCAGGCGCAGTACCGAGTCCGAGAGCACACGAACGATAGAGCCATCGGCAAACTGTAATGACAGGTAACTGTTGTTGCCTACACTCACTACAGCACCTTCTGCCAGCTTATCACCCACCTCCACTGCTTTTCCTGGGGTATTGTTGGCTGAAGTCAGGGTAATTTCGCCCTGTGTGAAAATCACGGTGACCGTGGGCGCGGGCTGAGGAATGCGTATTTCCGAGTCGGGCACTAGATGTAGCGGGTTTTTGACATCATTGTCGCGCAGAAACTCGCGCCATCTGCCGGCATCATCCAGATATTTCTGGGCCAGTTTGTATAAAGTGTCTCCGGCTACCACGGTATGGATGGCAGAGGTGTTTTCATCGCTGGCAAAAGTAGTTGCAGTAGTGAGTATCGCAGTGATGAATAAGAGTGCGCTAGTAATGAAGGGACGTAAAGCGCGGAGCAGCTTACCCTGATTAAATCCTGATGAATTAAGTAGCGTCTGCGCCATTACAACCCTTTATTCCGTGATAGAAGTTGACTTTATTTTAGCTCAACTTTCTCTGTAGAGATTGCTTCAAGTCGGTAGCCAAAACCGTATACCGAAATTAGATGGTAGCCATTTTCCGGACGTAAACCCAACTTGTTGCGGATGGATGATATATGCGTATCCAGCGAGCGTGAGTTTACATCGGTAATTTGCGTGCCCCAGATTTTTTCTTGTATATGCTGGCGCGAAAGCAGCCGACCCAGATTCTGGAACAGGAACAGTGCTAATTCATATTCCCTGTTTTTTAGGCTAATGGATTGACTGTTAAATTCAATTACATTGCTATCGGGTATAAAACGGTAATTACCCCAGTGATAATTCTGCAAGTTGCTCAAGGGACGTGCTCGACGTAAAAGCGCTTTGACCCGGGCTATTAGTTCGCCCACGCGAACTGGTTTGCACATGAAATCGTCAGCGCCTACCGATAATCCATACACCACATCTCGCTCATCCCGCCTATTGGTCACTAGCAAGATGGGGGTCTGCTCCTTCTGGTTGGTACGTACCCATTTAATAATCTCAGGCCCGGTAATGCCGGGAAGCTCCCAATCCAGCACCAGAAAGTCGAAACTTTCTCGGCGCATAGTTTTGATTAAGGACTCACCGGTAGTAAACGTGTGGCACTCATGTCCTAGTGACGTGATGGATTTCTTAATTAATTCCAGCTCTGAAGCATCATCATCCAAAGCAGCAAATCGCATTTAAAACCTTTCGATAAATATCCTGTGCAGCTTCTAAAGTTCAAAAAAGAAGGGGCGTCGAGAGACGCTTATCTACTACGTATTGGGAATGTTATCCCGATAGTTCCTGTAGGAATGTCAACAATTGTTAACTCTATAGACCCGCATGCCAGGAACAGACAAAGTGCGACCTCAACAGCTTGAATAAGATTTATTTGCATAATAAATCAGTATCCAATCAAAAAGCATTAAGAAGTTGTTACAGCTATGTAGTTTCGGGTAATTGGCATTAACTGATCGGGGAGTTTTACAGTATGTTTTTATCATCTAGAGGGCGTGCGTGCGATAAAAATAAACCAATATTTTTAAATCTACGCCATTTAAAGCTACACCCGGGTTTTAGCAAGTTTCTGCTTTTGGGCATATTGGCTTTTGCCCCACTGCCAGCGCTAGCTGCGGTCGATCTCCTAATCTCCACATTTACTGATACCCCAGACCCCGCAACACGAGGCGGCGTTATTACCTATGACATTGTGGCAAGTAATAACGGCACTGATCCGGCCGCCAATGTAACTGTCACCATCCCCCTTCCGCTGACCACCACTTACGAAGGCGCCACCATGAGCGGCGGCACATGCCCTGCAGCAGGTACTGTGACAGCAGGCAATAACGTCGTATGTACCCTTACGGGAACGCTTGCGGGTAGCGCTAGCAGCACTATCGCTTTGAATATCCGTACCACCGGGGCCACAGGCAGCACTATCAGCCTTTCCGCCACAACCGGAACTTCCAGTCCGGAAAGCAATGCCGGTAACAACATGGAAACGCAGAATACCACCATCAATAATGGTGCGGATCTGCGTCTGGACAGTGTTAGTGGCTCTCCCGATCCGGTTAATGGCGGTGGCAATATATCGTGGGCTATTGCAGGTAGTAACCAGGGGCCAAATGATGCATCCAGTTCATCGATCAGCATCACCCTTCCGGCCTCCCTGACCTTTGTTTCGGGGAGTGGCGGCGGATTCAGTTGCTCTGCAGCTGGTCAGTTGGTGACCTGTGCGGGTCCGACGCTGGCCAACGGCGCAACATTCAGCGGATTGAACCTGATCACAACGGTTACTGGAGCCAGTTCAGGCAATGCTGTTATTACGCCTCAAATCAGCTCTGCAGTGGCTGATCCAGAACCTAACAACAACTCACTGTCAGATTCCGTTGCGATTAGCCCAGGCTCAGATCTACAAATTACCCAGAACACTCCCAGCCCATCACCCGGGATTTCAAATTCGAATGTCACGTTCAGTGTGCAAGCCACTAACCTTGGGCCTAGCGATGCTACCAATGGCGTGACGGTCACCTATCAGTTGCCCGTGGGTTTTACTTTTGTTTCAGCCACACCCAGCGGTATTAATTGGAATGCCTGTACGGTTTCTGGCGGGAACCTGGTGACCTGCGTAAATCCTGCTTCTTATGTTTCCGGACGGACAGACAGTCTCTCAATTGTAGCAACGGCGCCGGTCGTAGCGAATGTACAGGCATTTAATAATATACAGGCGGTCATTGCACACAATGCCGGTAACCCGCCAGATCCGGTAAGCAGCAACGATACAGCCAGCGTGAACCTGAATGTGTCACCAGATGGAGCAGGGCTGACATTGAGCAAATCCCGTAGCCCTAATCCCGTGGCAGAAGGCCAGAACATCACCAGCACCATACGTGTTGCTAACCAAGGTCCCAGTAATGCGGCTGCAGGTACGATTACCGTTACCGATGTATTTACTACCGCCGACGAAGTATTTGTCAGCAATAGCGGCAACTGGACATGCCTTGCGCCCGTCGTAGCAGCAACGACCACCCTGACTTGTACCTACAACCCAGCCCTTAATAATGGTGCGACTTCCACTGCACTGACTATCGTCACCCAGTCAGTGGTGAAGGGGGTTGCATATACCGCAACCAATAATGCAGGTGTCAGCTGCAGTGGCGGCAGCACTTGCTGGTTCCCGAACGGTACGACTACCAGTGCCAATGCCAGTGTCACCCAGGCAACCAACTCGGTGGATCTTGCGCTGACTAAAGCCGTGAGTACTGCTGGCGGCACCAATGCCAGACTGGAATCCAATGAGACCACCATGACGTATACCCTGGTGCTCACTAACAACACCCCCACGGTAGATGCAAGCAATATTGTCGTGCGTGACCCGATTCCCGGTTACCGCAATGACACCCCTAATGCAGCCACGGCAACCGTCATTACGACTAACTACACGCAAGGCTCTACAGCCGCGTTCACTTGCGCCATGGATGTTGTGCAAACTTCGGTGCTGGTATGTACGCAAAATGCCGGGGTGCTTAAAAATGGCGACTCTGTCACATTTGCGGTTGCAGTTAGCCGTAACTTGAATGCAGGTAGCTTTACCAATACCGCCAGTGTTTCTTCCACAACACAGGGTGATACCAATACCGGCAACAATAATCCATCAGTCGCAGTCGTGATTGACCCAATCGCGGATGTGCAGATGGTCTCAAAGATACTGACGCCTACCAGTACACAGGCAGGTACGGAAGTTACTTATGTCCTGACCTTCAGGAACAACGGCCCATCACAGGCGGCTGCCGTATCCGTAAGCGATACATTTAACGTAAGTGCAGCCGACCCTGGTTTTACGGTTATTTCTGTGACGCCAGCAGCCTGGACTTCAGGAACGCCAACTTGTAGCGGCATGACGGCGGGCCAAAGTTTTGGCGCAGGCAGTACAACTACGCTGACTTGTATTGGCACTACGCTTAACAGTGGGGAGCAACGTACAGTTCAGCTGGTGGTACGCCCTAACTGGAAGGTTGGACAGGCCGCCGGTGTGGACTGGACTATCCCCAACACTGCCAATATCACCACCACAACGGCTGAAAATATCAACGGTACTGATGGCGGCAATAATAGCCAGAGCGCATTGCTGACAGTGCAGGCAGCTTCTGTCGATTTATTGATAAATAACATTGATAACGTCGACCCATTGGGCTATGACAGCAGTAATAGTGGGAATAACACGCAGAACGATGTTATTTACCGGATCAATCTTGTTAACAATGGCCCGTCACTTGCCACTGGTGTGCGTTTTACCTATGCAATCACCCCACCCTCCGGCAAAACCATACGCTTCCTTGGTGATAGTGCGGTAGCAGGGCCGCCAGCAGGCAGTATCTGTAACAACATTGGTAGCGAAGTCACTGGCCCCAGCACCTTGACAGTGACCTGCTCATACGCAGGTGCAGAATCCAATCTGCAAAATGGCGACTCTCGCAATCGATTCCTGTCGGTGCGGATGTTGTCCACCCCTGCTGGTGGCGGCGACATTCATAACAGTATTGCTACGGTAATCGCCAACGAAACAGACGCAAACTCGGTTAATAATACTGAAACCGAAGCCACCACAGTACGTTCGGATATCGCCGTCAATAACCTCTCGCTGTCAGGCAAGGTGTTTATTGATAGCGATAGCGACAGTACCCTGGATGTAGGTGAGCAGGGTATCCCTAACGTGCAGCTTGCGCTCTCTGGTTTTACAAATACGGGTGTTGATGTATGCACCCTGGTGAATTGCACTGTACTGACTGGCCCGGATGGGGCTTATGTCTTCAGCGGTCTTCCCCCCTCGAATGGCGCAGGTTATACCGTTATCGAATCCCAGCCTGCTACCTATCCAGATCGTGGTGATCAGGTAGGTAACCTGGGTGAGCTTGGCGGTCATATTAACGACCGGTTTACTGTCAATCTCACTGCGCAAGGGACTGGCTATAATTTTGGCGAAGGGCCACCCCCCGGCGGTACCGCCAGTGTCAGCGGCCATGTCTGGCTAGACCTGGATCATGACCGCATATTAACCGGTAACACTGCGGTAGACAGGCCACAAAGCGGCTGGATTGTAGAGCTGCTCAGAAATGGGGGCTCAGCCGCTGATGCACAGGTGACTGGTACAGATGGCAGTTATGCTTTTACCAATCTGGATCCGGGTGCCGGTTATGAAATTGTCTTCCGTCATCCAACCACGCGTGTTATCTACGGCCGTCCTGTCACTAACGAGGACGCGACCAGTGCCAATCCTGCTGGTGCGAATACTGAAGATGGCACAATAAGGGGACTGACGCTCAATCCGGGAGCCAATGTCCAAGAGCAAAGCTTGCCTTTAGACCCGGCTGGTGTTGTGTATGACTCAGTAACACGTTTACCGGTTGCTGGTGCAGTCGTCACCATTTCCGGGCCCCCGCAATTCAACCCTGCAGGAGGCCTGCTAGGTGGCGTGGCGGCTGCAACGCAAACCACGGCTAATGATGGGTTCTACTCATTCCTGCTCGTTCCGGGAGCTGATGCGCCTCCTGGTGTTTATACCCTGACGATCACGTCATATCCTGCCGGATATGCAGCTGCACCATCCGCCAATATTCCGGTTTGCAACAATGTACTGAATGTATTGGCAGTGCCGGACCCTGCACTGGTTCAGCAGAACACTACCGCCCCAACTACGCCCGTCATCCACGACCCGGCTAGCTGCCCTGCGGTAACAGATGCTTCATTCGCTAACGGCTCGGGGATTGTCACTACCCGCTATTACTTCAACTTCCAGCTGGATGCCGGTACCTCCGGTGACCTGGTCAATAACCATATTCCAATCGACCCTGTGCTCGGTGGTGCCTTGATAGTTACCAAGACTACCCCTCTGGTCAATGTCACCAAGGCTGACTTGGTGCCGTACACCATTACGGTAAGAAATACGCTGGCATCAGCACTTGCCAATATCAATGTGCAGGATCGTGTACCGCCTGGCTTCAAATATCGTACTGGTTCCGCAAGCCTTAACGGCATGCCGCTGGAACCAACCGTTGCTGGGCGTGATTTGACTTGGGCTAACCAGAATTTCGCTGGTGGTGAACGCAAAGTCTATAAGTTGATTCTGGTCGTTGGTACCGGTGTCGGTGAAGGCGAGTACATCAACCAGGCCTGGGCACTCAATGGGGTGATTGGTACGCTGGTTTCCAATGTAGCGAATGCCGCAGTGCGTGTTACGCCTGACCCAACTTTCGATTGCTCCGACATTATCGGCAAGGTATTTGATGACCGCAACGCCAACGGTTACCAGGATGAGGGCGAGCCAGGCATTGCCAACGTACGAGTAGTGACCGTGCGTGGCTTGCTGGTGACTACCGATGCCGATGGCCGCTTCCACGTGACCTGTGCCGATATTCCCGATAGCGACCACGGTGCCAATTTCGTGATGAAGCTGGACGAGCGTACCTTGCCTTCCGGTTATCGCCTGACCACCGAAAATCCGCGCGATGTGCGCGTCACGCGCGGCAAGATGGTCAAGCTCAATTTTGGCGCTACCGTGCACCGCGTGATCCGCCTGGATATTAACAATGCGGCTTTCGCTGATGGCCAGACTGAGCTACTTCCTGAGTGGCAACAGGCTTTACCGAAATTGCGCGAACGCCTGGCCGAAAGACCCTCAATCTTGCGATTGGCTTATGACCCCGGAGGTGGCGATAAAAAACTCGCCCAGCGCCGACTGGATGCGGTGGCAGATGTCATGCGCAAACTGTGGAAGCAAGGCAATAACGATAAAAAACAAGCAACACCGAACTATCCGCTGGTGGTTGAAACGGTATTGGAGGGGCAGCCATGAGCACCATGAACAAAAATAATATGAAGAAGCGTGCGCTCGCTGTCGCCATTGGCCTCATGATGAGTGGGGTACATGCAGAAACAACAACCGTCAGCACAGATGCTCCCCAGGGCCGGCCCACGCCCGATTTCCCCAGCGAAACCGGTAAGCGGATGGACAACGCCAGAGTTGAGCTGAATGGATTGCCGCCGCCCAGTGAGGTGCAAGGCCCCGTCACTTACCCGCTACCATCCGGCATTACGCGCAGTGCGCTGGAAGCGATGAAGACAGCCGCCCTCAATGTGCCGAAGAGCGAGCCGCAAATATCTACCAAGTTGGTAGAGCAGACTGGCGATGCACAGTTCGAATCCGGTAAAGCCGAGCTGACAGCTGCATCCAGGGCTGAACTGGAGCTACTGGCACAACAACTTGCAGGTAAACCGGGGATACGCATCGATATCTCCGGCCATACCGATAACCAGCGACTTTCTGCCAATGCGCGCGCTATTTTTAAAGATAATGCAGGCTTGTCCGAAGCCCGTGCCCTGGCGGTTGCCGCTTACCTTAAAGACAAGCTGGGCATCAACGAAACGCAGATCAGCCTCAAGGGTTTTGGTGAAAGCAAGCCGATAGATAGCAATGCCAACCCTAGCGGCATGGCACAGAATCGTCGTGTGGAAATCCGTGTCTGGTTTAACGAGGTGACTGTGATTCCTGCGCCAGTCGTAGTAACGCCACCACCACCTAAGGGCGCATGTGAGGCAGTCGTTGCAGCACGTGCCGGCTTGCCATTCCGTATTTCCGTCGATGGCGAACCGCTGGACCTCAACGACTCCGCGCTGGAAGCTGACCGTCAGCGTTGCACGGACGTTGCGCTGGAAAAAGCCGATATCCAGGTGCGTTACGATAACCTTTCTACCGTTCCGCAAATGAATGCATGGGTCACGCCAAATGGCGTGGTTCGTGGCGAAGAAGCGACTTTCCGGGCCTGGGCAAACTACCTGCCCTGGATCAAAAAGGCCGAAATCCGTTTATTCAAACCGGGCCAGCAGGTACAGGAAACTCCGCTGGCAGTCCTGCCGGTGAACTGGAATGGCACCAGCGCCTGGAAAACGCCAATCACGGGCGATGACCAGGTGATGTTCCTGCTGCGTGTGTACGACGAACAAGGGCGCTACGACGAGAGCGTGCTTAAACCATTGTTGTTACTGTCACGTGCGCCAGCCACTAATGACCTGCAACCGGGCAAGGAAGACCTGATAGGCTACGGTGAAAACAGCCTTAGCCTGCGCAATATCCCGGTCAAGGGCGGCACAGTGACTGTAAATGGCACGCATCTTCAGCCCGGACAACGCATTGAGGCATTTGGCCTGAATATTCCTGTAGACGGTGCTGGTAAGTTTGCCATGAAACAGATCATGCCTTCTGGCCCGAATACGGTGGAAGTGAAGATGATAGAAACAAATGGGGAGTCGACGTCTTTCCGCCGTAATCTGAATATCGCGCAGGACGACTGGTTCTATGTGGCCATGGGTGACATCACCGCAGGCAACAATAAAGTCAGTGGTCCGGCCCAGTTGGTGACAGGCGATAAGCAGCATTATGACGGCTCTGGGTATGTTGATGGCCGGGGTGCGTTTTACCTTAAAGGCAAGGTCAAGGGGGAGTGGCTGCTGACCGCTTCTGCGGATACCCGCGAGCAACCGCTGGGCCACCTGTTCTCCAACTTTTCATCGAAAGACCCGCGCTACTTGCTGCGCAATATCAACCCGGATCTGTACTATCCGGTGTATGGCGATGACAGTACTACTGTGGACGATGCGCCGACGCAGGGCAAGTTCTACGTCAAGCTGGCACGCGGCGATTCCCATGTGATGTGGGGTAATTTCAAGACAGCATGGAGCGGTACCGAGCTGCTGCAATATTCACGCGGCCTCTATGGCGCCAATGGACGCTATCGTTCAGAAACGACAACCGCCTACGGCGAGAAAAAGACGCAGGTGGATGGTTTTGCCGCTGATCCAGGTACGCTCGGTGCGCGTGATGAATTCCGTGGCACCGGCGGCTCGCTGTATTACCTGCGCCACCAGGCGCTCACTATGGGCTCAGAACGTATTTGGGTAGAAGTGCGTGACCGCGATTCTAACCTGGTGATTGAGCGTAAGTTGCTGTCACCAGCTCAGGATTACGAAATCAACTACCTGCAAGGCCGTGTTACTTTGCGTGAGCCTTTGAGCTCAACCGGTGCTGCCTCAGGCCTGATCAGTACTTCTTCACTTAGCGGTAATGCACTCTATCTGGTAACGAGCTATGAATACGTACCGGGCCTGACATCGGTTGATAACATCTCGGTGGGTGGTCGCGCCAGCCAGTGGGTGAATGACAACTGGCAAGTGGGTATCACCGGCTTTAAGCAAGGTGAAGGCTTGAGCGAGCAGAAGCTGCAGGGGGTAGATACTACTTTGCGCTACAAACCGGGCACCTATATCAAGCTGGAAACCGCCAAGTCGGATGGCGCTGGCGTTGGTGCACAGACCTCGCTTGATGGCGGGTTCGGTTTTAATTCGCTGACCTCTACCGGGGAAGCCGCCAAGGCCTTCCGTATTGAAGGTTCGGTTGATCTGGCAGAAGTGACCGATAAAGCCAAGGGCAAGGTCACTGCTTATGCGCAGGAGCGTGAGCGTGGCTTCTCCGCGCCCGGGCAGATTACCTACAATGGCGGCCAGCTCAGCCAGCAGGGTTTTAAGGCAAATGTGCAGCTTACGGACACTACCCAACTGAATGCAAAGGGCGATTCCCAGACTTCCAGCGCTATCAATAGCCAGGCAGTGGAAATCGGGGTGCGCGAAAAGCTGAGCCCGGTCTGGCAGGTAGGGGTTGCCGTGCGCCAGGATAACCGTGATGTGAATGTCGCCAATGCCAGTTCGCTGTTGTCGCAGACTGGGGATCGTACCGATACCCAGGTGCGTCTGGATTACACGCCGTTGAAACCGGATGGCAAGCCTGATGAAAAAGCCAATTGGGCGGCCTACGGCTATGCTCAAGGCACGCTGGCACATGACGGAACGCGCGAGGCTAACAACCGCGGCGGGGTAGGGATGAGCTGGCAGGTGACGGATCGCATCAAGCTGCTGGGTGAAGGCTCACAGGGCAACCTGGGGCCAGGTGTCAAGTTTGGGGCGGATTACCGACTTTCTGACCGCAGCAATGCTTACTCCAACTACATTATCGAGAGTGAACGCCCCGATAGCCTGTACCGCGGTCGTCAGGGCACATGGGTTAACGGTTCATCCTACCGTGTGACTGATGAGATGCGGGTATTCGGTGAAACCCGTGCCACCAATGGCGCAGGCCCACAAAGCCTGATTAACGCCTTTGGCCTGGATTTCGCGGCTAATGATTACTGGAATCTGGGGGCAAAAGGCGAAGTGGGCACGGTATCCGACCCATTGGCGGGCGATCTCAAGCGCCGGGCTGCCAGCTTCTCTGTAGGCTACAAGCGCGACAAGACCAAATACGGCGGCAATATCGAGTTCCGTAACGAAGAGAGCAGCGTTGCCGGTGACCGCAAAACCTGGCTGTTACGCAACACCCTAGGTTACCAGGCGACACAAGAGTGGCGGTTGCTGGGCAAAGCCAATATTTCGGTCTCGGATAACAGCCGCGGTGCGTTTTATGACGGTGATTACCATGAGCTCGTAGTTGGTGCGGCTTTCCGGCCTATTAGCAATGATCGCTGGAATACCTTGTTCAAGTACACCAACTTTTACAACTTGCCGTCGCCTGGTCAGCTTTCACCCTCCGGCTTCACGGCAGACTATGCTCAGCGTAGCCAGGTGTTGGCGATTGATACCATCTACGATGTGAAGCCCTGGCTTTCTATCGGCGGTAAATATGCCTATCGCATCGGTGAGCTCAAGGATAACAAGGTGGGTGGCGATTGGTTCGACAGTCGCGCCGATCTGTGGATACTCCGTGCAGACTGGCATTTCATAAAAGAATGGGATGCGCTGGTTGAAGTGCGTAACTTGCGTGCCACCGAAGCCAAAGATTCCAAGGCCGGCGCGCTGTTGGCGATATACCGGCATATGGGCAAAGGCGTTAAGGCCGGTGTGGGCTATAACTTCACCGATTACTCAGACGACCTGACCAACCTGTCATACCGTAGCCGCGGACTCTTTGTAAACGTGCTTGGCACACTATAAATAAAGGGGTGATGTAACTGTAAGTAAGCCACATAGATACCGTTTGAGTTAAAGCTTTCTCTGAATATGCCGATGTAATAGTTATCAAAGGCATATTTCACAGAGGGGCGCAAAATGACTATCTATCAAGTGGTTGACGAGCAAAATCACCCCGTAGCCGAGTACCGCTACTTCGACAAGGCGCTGCACAGTGCGGAAGATATGACTTTGTGGTTTGAGGATCATTACTACCATGTCGAAACCCTGGAGTTTGAAGAAGCAGCCTAGCTGATAACCCCATGCGGGTTGCTCTTTTTATCTGTGCGCTAATGCGGTAAGGTAGCCCATATCAGTGTGCCAAATGATGATAGAGGGCAGATGCACGTGGCAACCAATGCAGAACCTATTCTGCGACCCCTGGATGATCTTTTTGCAGGATTAGCCAAATCGACCTTCCGCCGCAGTTTTCAACTTCGCGGCAAAGAGCTGGCCTATTTGCATACTAAAGGCCTGCCTACTGTGCTTGCCCATGCCGAGGACTTCGTCGGCAAACGTCTCGCCCCCGCTTTCATTCCCAACGATGGTAAACAAACCCCTTTTCGCGGGCACCCGGTTTTTATTGCCCAGCACGCTACGGCTTGTTGCTGTCGCGGCTGTCTGCAGAAGTGGCACCACATACCATCTGGACGCGAACTGACAGGACAAGAGCAGACTTATATTTTATCGGTGCTGGCAAAGTGGCTGGGGCAGCGAGTGGACGATGGCGGGCAATCGTTGATGTAAATCAAGTCATTTGCATAGGGGTGAGATAAATTGAAATTGTCTTATCCGTCAGCCCAGCGGTGACAATAGCATCCTAGGTGTCCACTGCGTCAAAGTGATCAAGTCGTAAGGAGATAACATGAAGGCCATGGTTCTCACGCAACAGGGCGGTCCGCTGGTTTTGCAGCAGGTGCCGGATCCCGTTCCAAACAGTCAGCAGCTTTTGTTACGAGTGCTTGCATGCGGCGTATGTCGCACGGATCTGCATGTGCTTGATGGCGAGTTGCCCAACCCCAGGTTGCCTTTGATTCCCGGGCATGAAATCGTAGGCGAGGTGATCGATATGGGCGTCGATGTCCACCAGTTTGCCATCGGTGATCGTGTCGGGGTGCCGTGGCTGGGATGGACTTGCGGCGAGTGCTACTACTGCCAGACCGAGCAGGAAAACCTGTGTGACCATGCACGTTTTACTGGCTACGACATCGATGGCGGCTATGCCGAGCTCACGGTAGCGGATCAGCGTTATTGTTTTCCGATAGACGATTATTACTCCGACCTGAATGCGGCACCATTGCTATGCGCGGGGCTGATCGGTTATCGTGCCCTGAAACTTGCGGACGACGGGCAAGAGCTTGGCATCTACGGGTTTGGGGCGGCCGCGCATATTATTACGCAGCTGGCGGTGCATCAGGGTCGCGATGTCTATGCTTTCACGCGCGAAGGTGATCTGGCGGCGCAGGATTTTGCCCGGCAGTTAGGGGCACTTTGGGCGGGTTCATCTACAGAGCTGCCGCCCAAGCTGCTGGATTCTGCCTTGATATTCGCTCCGGTGGGTGCGCTGGTTCCTGCCGCACTCAAGGCAACCATCAAGGGGGCTACGGTGGTTTGCGCCGGCATACACATGTCGGATATTCCGGGCTTTTCCTATGATTTGCTGTGGGGTGAGCGGGTGCTACGCAGTGTGGCCAACCTTACGCGCACGGATGGGCTGGAGTTTCTGGCATTGGCACCAACAGTCCCTATTGTTACGCACAGTGTGGCTTACCCGCTCAGCCAGGCCAATGAGGCATTGGCGGATCTCCGTGCCGGCAAGTTCAGCGGTGCGGCCGTACTGGTGCCAGCGATGGACTAAGGTTCTCTGCTCAGCTTCCGTGCAGCACCTTGACATGTGCTGCCACGCTGCGGCCTAGCGCGTGCAGCTCGTAGCCGCCTTCCAGAATAGAGACTATGCGGCCGTGGGCATGTTTTTCGGCAACGTCCTTGATTTTCTGGGTAACCCAGGCATAGTCGGCTTCGACCAGTTTCAATTGCGCCATATACTCCTCGCGATGCGCATCGAAGCCAGCAGAGATGAACAACATCTCGGGCTGAAAGCGCTCCAGTGCCGGTAGCCAGTGTTGTGTCACGGCATTGCGGAATCCTTCGCCATCCGTCCCCGCTGCCAGCGGCACGTTGATCATGTGGTCGTTGCCGCTGTCTGCGCCATGGTAGGGGTAGAACGGATGCTGGAAGGTGGAGCAAAGCATAACGCGCGGATCGTTGCGAAAAATCTCTTCAGTGCCATTGCCGTGGTGCACATCGAAATCGGCAATGGCCACTCGGCTCAAACCATAATGCTCCATGGCATGTGCAACCCCCACCGCGATATTATTGAACAAGCTGAAGCCCATGGCACGCCCGGATTCGGCATGATGCCCGGGTGGACGGATAGCGCAGAAAGCATTGGCGACTTTTTGCTCCATCACCAGCTCGGTCGCCAGCACGGCAGAGCCGGCCGCGCGCAGAGCTGCTGTCAGCGTGAAGGGCATCATGGTGGTGTCGTCATCGATGGCTATGGTGCCCTCTTGGGGCGAGGCCGCAAAAATGGCATTGATATGTTCCGAGGTATGTACACGGGCTAGTTGCTCAAAGGTGGCGAGTGGTGCATCGAAGGGTTGCAGAAAGCTCATCAGGCCGGAAGCAATGAGCTGATCCTGAATCGCCATTAGCCGCGCCGGAGATTCGGGGTGTTCTTGACCCATGTCATGTTTGAAGCAATCAGAATGGGTAATATATGCGGTGTACAATCAATATTCCTTCTGCTGAACGAGTTGTTATTGCCTGGATATTCTACCCCCTTGATCAATTAGTATGATCTTTTAGCGAGCACAAGCCCATGGGCCAACATTACCTTAGCAAGTTATTCTCACCAAAATCGGTCGCCGTGATCGGCGCCAGTGACAGACCGGACTCGGTAGGCGGGGTTGTGTTCAAGAACATGCTGGAAAGCGATTTCAAGGGTGAGCTATATCCGGTGAATCCCGCACACAAGCAAATACAGGGTAAGCGTGCTTATGATTCTATCGCCGGTATAGGCAAACCGCTGGAGTTGGCCGTGATTTGTACCAGGGCAGAAACAGTGCCTGAGCTCATCGAAGCATGCGGCAAAAATGGCATACATGCGGCAGTGGTGCTTTCTGCCGGATTTAGCGAAACCGGCAGCCAGGGCGCGAAACTAGAGCGCAGCATGCTGGCAAAAGCCAAGGCGCATGGCGTGCGCATCATCGGCCCCAATTGTCTAGGCATCATCCATACTAATATCGGCCTCAATGCGACTTTTTTCAGGGGGCAGGTCAAGCCAGGCAACCTGGCTCTGGTTTCGCAATCCGGGGCGCTGTGCACCGCCATTCTGGATTACGCCCCTGCGCATGACATCGGGTTTTCAGCGGTTGTTTCCATGGGTGCCTCGGTTGATGTGGATTTCGGCGAGGTGCTGGATTATCTGGCGACCGACCCAAAAACCGAAAGCATACTGATCTACGTCGAAGGCATACACAAAGCACGTAACTTCATGAGTGCCTTGCGTGTAGCGGCCCGCAGCAAGCCGGTGTTTGTGGTGAAGGTGGGGCGGCACGAGGCCGGCTCCAAGGCGGTGATGTCGCATACCGGAGCGCTGGTTGGTGCCGATGACGTGTTTGATGCCGCGCTACGGCGGGCCGGCGTGGTGCGCGTGATGTCCATAGGTGGGTTGTTCTCGGCGGCAAAATCGCTGGCCTCCAACCACCGCTACACCGGTAATCGCCTGGCGATTATTACCAATGGCGGTGGCCCTGGCGTCATGGCCATCGACCACGCGGTAGATCTTGGCGTAGCCGTGGCCGGGCTGGCTAAAGAAACTATTACCAAACTGAATAAGGTGCTGCCGGCAACCTGGTCGCACAACAACCCGGTGGACATCATTGGCGATGCCACGGCTGAGCGTTATCGCGATGCGGTCACTGTCTGCATGGGCGATGCCGGAGTAGATGGGGTGCTGGTGATATTGACGCCACAAGCCATGACCCAACCGCTTGAAGTGGCTCAGGCCATGATAGAAATCGCGGGGAAATCCAGCAAGCCTTTGCTCACCTGCTGGATGGGGGATGTGCAGATCAGTGCGGCACGTAATGCTTTCGCCCATGCCAGAATACCCACTTTCCGCACGCCTGAAGCCGCAGTCGAGGGCTTTTCCTACATCACTGCCTTTTACCGTAACCAGCGACTGCTGGAACAAACCACAGACCCGCTCACGCACTATGACGAGCCGGATATCGAAGGCGCGCGCATGCTGATCGAAACTGTGCTCGCTGAGCGGCGGAAAACGCTCTCCGAGATGGAATCTAAAGCCTTGTTGGCGGCCTTTCATATCCCGGTCGCTAGCACTGTGGTGGCGCGCTCACCCAGCGAGGCGATGATGCTGGCGCAACAGTTCGGTTTCCCGGTGGCGATGAAAATCAACTCACCGGATATCACCCACAAGTCCGATGTCGGTGGGGTCAAACTCAACCTGATGAATGCGGCCGGGGTGCGTGCGGCTTACAGCGAAATCCTCAGCGAGGTGAAAAAACACCGTCCGGAAGCCCGCCTGGACGGCATTTCCATCCAGCCTATGGTAGTCAAGCCCAATGGTCGCGAGCTGATGCTGGGGGTGACTTCTGACCCGGTGTTTGGCCCGGTGATTACCTTTGGCGCTGGCGGCATTGCGGTGGAGGTGATGGGTGATCGTGCCGTCGCCTTGCCGCCATTGAACACCTTTCTGGTGCGCGAGCTTATCAGCGGCACGCGGGTTTCCAAGCTGCTCGGCAATTTCCGCCACATGCCGCCAGTGCACATGGAGGCGCTGGAAAGCCTGTTGCTGCGTGTTTCGGAAATGGTATGCGAGCTGCCCTGGCTCAAGGAAATGGACATTAACCCGCTGATTCTAGATGAGCACGGTGCACTTGCCGCAGATGCACGCGTGATGGTGGATTTTGTGCCGGTGTCCTCCGACCGCTACTCGCACATGGCGATTTACCCTTACCCCACCCATTTGATACACGACTGGCAATTGCCGGATGGCACCTCCATTACTATCCGCCCTATCCGCCCGGAAGATGCGCAGCTGGAGCAGGATTTCGTGCGCGACCTGTCTGAAGAAACCAAGTATTTCCGCTTTATGGATAGCATGAATGAGTTATCCCCCGCCATGCTGGTGCGCTTTACCCAGATCGACTATGACCGCGAAATGGCGCTGCTGGCTGTTACCCAGCAGGACGGCATTGAAGTAGAAGTGGGCGTGTGCCGTTACGCGGTGAATCCTGATGGCGCATCATGCGAATTCGCGCTGGTGGTTAGCGACAAGTGGCAGCACAAGGCGATAGGCCACAAGCTGATGGCCAGCCTGATAGATGCAGCGCGCGAAAAGGGCTTGAAAACCATGGAGGGCGAGGTGCTGGCCAGCAATCGGGATATGCTGAAACTGGTGACGACCCTGGGGTTTACCGCTGCGACTTGCGAGGACGATCCGGCTATCAAGAAGGTGGTGAAACTGTTGCGATAAGCGCTACAAAAGTAAAGGCCTGATAGCTTCAACCAGCAGGCTGGTCAAACGGCATCAGGCTTTACTCGTTAGAAATGCTGGAATTGAAAAGGGAGAAGTCGGTACTAACTATTGCTTTCTCTCAGCGACCGACTTCTCCCCGCAATCGCTTTCTCCCGGAATTGGGGATCAGACTTTACGTGCTTGCGCTGCCGGCACCAGTTTCGGCAACTTGGGTTTATTGCCCAGCAACAAGCGAGCCGCGAACAGTGCCAGAAATATGGCCCCTAATGCAAACACTACATCTCCCGGTACACGCATCCACACCAGGGTTTCCATCAACTCAGAGTGGATAATCTCAGGAGAGCGTGCAAACCAGATGCCTTGCGTAATGCTGGCCCAGGCCTGGTAGATGCCGGACGGCACCAAGGACATGAACACCATCATGGCCAGTCCGATATTGAGCAGCCAGAAGGTCGGGCTCAACAGCTTTTCAGACCAGACCGCACGGTCGGATAATCCGCGCAGGCAGAACAGCATCAGCCCAATCCCCAGCATGCCATATACCCCAAACAGTGCGGCGTGACCGTGGGCTGCCGTCATGTTGAGGCCTTGCATGTAATACAACGCAATCGGCGTGTTGATCGAGAAGCCGAGCAAGCCCGCGCCTACTACGTTCCAGAAACCAACGGAGATGAAGAACAGTATCGGCCACTTGTAAGCTTGCACCCAGGGAGCGGCCTTGGAACGTTGGTAATTGCGGAAAGCTTCTATCCCTATCATGGCCAGCGGCACCACTTCCAGCGCCGAGAACATGGCACCAATGGCGATGACGAAGGTTGGTGTGCCGGTAAAGTACAGGTGATGCAATGTACCCAGAATGCCGCCGAACAGGAACACGATGGTTTCCAGGATGATGGCGCTATTGGCAGTTGCGGCACGAATCAGGCCGAGGCGTGTGAACAGCAAGGCAATGACCGCTGTGGCAAATACTTCAAAAAAGCCTTCCACCCACAAATGCACCAACCACCAGCGCCAGTACTCGATCATGGAGTAATGGGTATGTTGGCCCCAGGTTAATGACGTAGCATAAAACCCGCCGATACACATGGCAGCCAGGAACACCATGGCGATCAGGCCACGGCTTTCAGACGGTTTTTTCAGTGCGGGCATCAGGCCTCGACCCAATAGCAGCACCCAGAACAGCAGTCCGATAAATAGCAGGACTTGCCAGATGCGGCCCATGCTGGTGAATTCCAGACCCTGATTGCCGATCCAGAAACTGAAGTCGTTGCCCATGTGTTGCAAAGTGCCCAGCCAGCCGAATGCGGTAGAACCGACTACGATGAATAGCAGTGCATAAAACAATACGTCTACGCCCAGTTTCTGAAATTTAGGCTCATATCCAGAAATAGCGGGGGCGATATAAAGACCGGTGGCCAGCCATGCGGTGGCTATCCACAATACCGCGAACTGGGTATGGATAGTACGGCTTACTGTAAACGGCAGTATTTGCGCCAATGGAAAACCGAAAAAACTCTGGCCCTCAACAGCATAGTGCGCGGTAATGACGCCCATGCCGATTTGCGCCAGTATCAAGCCAACCACCACAAAAAAGTACTTCTTGGTGGCCTTCATGGATGGCGTTGGCGTGAGGTCGAATAGTGGGTCGTTCTTGGGAGGAGTGGGGTCGCCCTCATCCTTGCTGGTGGAGTGGTAAAAAATCATGCCTGCGATGGCGGCGATCATCAGGATTACGCTGGCAATCGACCAGATGCCGGTGCCAGCTGTTGGTGTATTGCCCACCAATTCATCATGCGGCCAGTTGCTGGTATACGATAAATCGGTTTGGCCGGGGCGGTCAGTTGCCGCAGCCCAGGCCGACCAGAAGAAAAACGCCGGTAGTGCTTGCAGGTCATCCGGGTTTTTCAGTGAGCCTGAGTTCATTGCATATTGCTCGCGTAGCTTGTCCAATGAAGCATCATCGCCAAACAGGCTGATGTAATGCTGGGCCACCTGCCGTACCGAATTTGCACGGTCGGCAGACAAGGTAATCACACCCGTTGTTGCATCATAAGTGTTGGCACGCATTTCTGCCTTGAGGCGTGCACTCAGGCCTCCTTGCTGACCGATACTTAGATGATCAAATGACTTGCCGAATTCACGTTGCGCCCAGGCTTCGCGTACAGCTAAAGCCTCACGGTGCAGCCAGTCTGCAGACCAGTCCGGTGCGACATAACTGCCATGCCCCCAGACAGTTCCCAGTTGCTGCCCGCCTGCTGCTAGCCAGGCTTCCTGGCCACGCTGGACTTGTGCTGCGGAAAACAGGACGTCACCATTTTGGCTGACTACCTGTTTGGGAATAGGTGGTGCGGTGACATATATTTCTGTGCCGACCCACCCCAATACGGAAAAAGACAGGACGCAGATAACCGCTAGCCAGGTCCAGAGTTTGCGTGTCGCATGCATGGTATTACCCCTTATGGAAAATGTATAAGCTCAGGAAAGCTACATCTATGATTTTGTAGGTTTCTTAAAGATGCATATTACATACACCTAATAAAAGATGCAAATTAAATATATCTTTATGGCCGAAAGCTATTCCAGTCAAAAATAGCCGGTTTAGCTGGTAGCTATAGTGAAATTGCTTATTACGGGAAGGGGCCGGGTTTGCAACTGGTATCCCTCCGTAGCGGTATGGTGGGTGGGATATTCGAAATGAGGGAGATTTAATTAATCCGGTACGACTGATGCGATCGGTTTTGGCACCATCAGGATACGCGCAAGCGGTGTTTCATGTCGCAACAGGTCAGCCAATGTGTATTTATCCAGCACCGCATACAAGGCGTTTTGTGCCTCGCGCAGTATGCCTACCAGGCTGCAAGTGCCTTGTATGCAGCATGTGCTCTGCGTTGTTACACAAGGCAGTAAACCAGAGTTGCCTTCTGATTCGCGCACCATCGCGCCTATATTCACGGTAACCGGATCGCGCACCAAACGCAGCCCACCGCCCTTGCCGCGCAAGGTTTCCACATAACCGCGCTGGGCCAGGTGGTGAACCACCTTCGTCAAATGGTTTTCGGAAATGCCATAGGCCTGTGCGATATCCGAAATCGTACTGAGCTCGCCATGGCGCAGACCCAGATACATCATGACTCGCATTGAGTAATCGGAGAACGTAGTCAATTGCATAACATTGCCCCAATATAAGGTGTATTAATAATATTGATTATAAGAAAGTGCTGTGATATGTTTAAGGTATATTTTACATATATCTTAATGACTGTCCAAGAAAATTTGTGTGGTCTGCGCAAACTTTCGTAACTAATGTGGTTTGCAAAAGGTATGAATTCGCAAGCCTGCATAGGTCTTTCAATCGAACAGATATAAGCCACAAGGCATAGAACAAGAGGTGTTAAAGCAGGATGTCAATTCAGCAGTTGGTCGTAGTATTCATGGGTAACAAACAGCCATGGTAGGTTTGCAGGAAAAAATAGTTTCAGCGTCTGCATCTTTTATCGCAATCCTGTTACTTGTGGTGAGCGTTAATATCGCAACAACAGGCGGTGTTTTAACGTTGTTAGTGCTTGCATCCATGGGCGCATCGGCCTTTTTATTGTTCGTAGTGCCGCATAGTCCAATGTCACGGCCATGGCCAGTCATTGGTGGGCATGTCGTGTCGGCACTCATAGGCGTCGCTTGTGCCAAGTGGATACATAATCCGGCTTTGGCTACCGCGACTGCAGTCGCGGTCTCGATATTTGCCATGCACAATATGCGCTGCTTGCACCCACCCAGCGCCGCCACCGCCATGATAGCGGTACTTGGCGGACCGGAGGTGCATGCCATTGGCTGGCAGTTTGGCTATGAGGTTGTCGCAATAAATGCGGGAATCATGGTTGTACTGGCACTGGTGATCAACAACCTGGTGCCTGGCAGGCGCTACCCCTTACTCCATAGCCACCACCGACAACATGGCGAATTCGTCAAGAACAGCCAAAATGCGACGCTAAAGGAGGATGATTTTAAATGGGCCTTAGCGCAGATGGATGGGGTGATTGATGTGAGCGAGGAGGACTTGGTGGACCTGTATGAGTTTGCAGTAGAGCATGCGCAAAGTAACCGACATTGAAAAAGAGACCAATGATGAATACCTGGACCACGTTATCTTCAGCACCTCACCGCATGTTTTTTCTGGGAGGCGTATTGCAGTCAATATTGACAGTGGCCTGGTGGCTGGTTGATCTGGCTGGCCGATATGGCGGACTGTATGCCCCGATAGCGTGGGCTATTCCACCAAATGATGCGCATGCCTTTCTAATGACATACACCTTTTTCCCCTTCTTCATTTTCGGCTTTCTGATGACGACCTATCCACGCTGGATGAATGGCGAGGAAGTAGAGCGCAAAGCCTACGTGACAGCATTCTTAACATTGAGCGCAGGCACATTATTGCTATATGCCGGGCTGATATTCAGCATTGCATTACTCAAAATAGCATTGCTACTGTTTTTGGCGGGTTGGGGGATGGGGCTGTATACCTTGTTACGCGTCTATGTTCGGGCCAGGCATCCAGACAAGCGCCATGCAGCGATTACCTCTGTGGTGCTGGTCGTCGGCTGGCTCATGGTAGCAGCATTTGCCAGCAATGAAGTACAACTGGTAGCCATCGCCAAGGTGGCCGGCATCTGGATGTTATTGCTGCCTATGTTCTTTGCAGTCAGTCATCGCATGATTCCATTTTTCTCAGCCAATGTCATTGCAGGCTACCAGATAGTCCGACCCAGCTGGGTACTCGCAGTGATTCCAAGTTGCGCCATGCTGCATGGGATACTTGAGCTAAACGGGCAGCAGCAGTGGACCTGGTTGGTGGATATGCCAATAGCGATAAGCGCCCTTTACCTGACGCACTCCTGGCGATTGCGTGACAGCCTAGCGGTACCGATATTGGGCATGCTGCACATAGGCTTCGCCTGGCTAGGCATTGCCATGTTGCTGTACTCGGCACAAAGTCTGGGTTTCTTGTTTACAGGGCAACTGGTTCTTGCCAAGGCACCGCTGCATGCGCTCACTGTCGGCTATTTCACATCCATGCTGCTGGCAATGGTGACGCGGGTAACGCTAGGCCATTCCGGAAAGGTGCTGGAGGCAGATCGCCTGACTTGGGGCGTTTTCATTGCCTTCCAGTCTGTAGCCATTATTCGCATTGCAGCAGAATTGCCATGGCTCTCATTTGCGGTGCGCGGGCATTTATATTTATGTGCAGGCCTGGCCTGGCTGCTGCTTTTCGGAATCTGGGTATACAGATATGCCCCTATCTACTGGCGACCAAGGGCAGATGGGCGCCCTGGCTAAAGTTAAGGTAATGCAAGCCCAGCTTTCAACGGATGCAGATTAATCTCCTGGTTGTTGATGTAAATCAAGGACCCAAAGTCTGGTTTGGCTATATTGCACGATCTTAAGCAGTTGATATAAAAATTCCCAATATGCATACACTGAATGGAGTTTTTTCATTAACGGCTAATAAAAACTGAAAACTTTCAGGGGTTAATGATGAAATCAGATGTGGAGCTACAGCGTGACGTAATGGACGAACTGGCGTGGGAGCCAAGTATTGATGCAGTAGCGATTAAAGTCTCGGTGAATAAAGGCATGGTGATGTTGGCAGGCAAGGTCAGCAGTTACCCCGAAAAGCTGACGGCAGAGTACACGGCCCAACGTGTTGCCGGGGTTCTTGGCCTGATCGAAGCTATTGCCGTGGATTTGCCGCCGGGCTTGAGCAAATATAAAGACAGTGAGATCAAACAGGTAGCGCAAACGATTCTTAAATGGAATGTTGCGGTGCCTGATGACAAGATCATGCTAACAGTCGAAAAGGGATGCATTACGCTGGAGGGTGAGGTGGCATGGCAGTATCAGAAAATTGCCTTGGGGAGCGCCCTGCGCTATATCAAGGGCGTTACTGCCATCGTTAATAATATCGGTATCGTGCCACGTGTCGCGGCTGTTCAGGCCAGAATCAAGATAGAAGCCGCACTAAAGCGTAATGCCTGGGTAGACACGCGGGAAGTCGAGGTGGCAGCTGATAGCGGTAGGGTTACCCTGAAAGGCGTATCAAACACATGGAAAAGTTATCAGGAAGCGGAGCGCTCAGCATGGGCATTACCAGGGGTGCGTATGGTAAAGAACCAGCTGCTGCTTGCAGAGTAATTTGTTTGAGGCGTAGTGTAGATTAGCCCTAAATAACAGCCCACTTCTTGAGAACAGCGGGAATAATTCTTGGGATTCCGTTGTGCTTTCTCAACACCCGCTGGCCGGATTCCAGAAATTCTAATTGCCATTAATATCATTCTTACCAGTGGCAAGCAGTGCCGAGTGATTGATACTTCATGTGCATTTTGCGCTTGTTTGGTTAGCAAGATTCTCAGCAACTTGCGGTAAAACAGGGCAGTACTGTTCGGCTGAATACTACATAAATCCGCTGCCGAACGGGCTATTACTTCCAACATAAAATATTTCACCAATCTTAATTGATGTTTTCTTGATGGCGTACAATGAGTTATCTTCATTAATTAAGCTTAATATCTATGCTGATCTACTACAGCCCCTTCAATTAACTACTCCCCATATCCCATGTCATTTAGTAGTTAATATTGAGTTAAGAGGCTTTAAGTATTTAAAATGGTGTGACCCTCCCTGCTCAGGCTTCAATAGTTGTCATTAAGTGGAGCATAGGGCTAGCGCTTCACAAGCACTGATTTAAGGGTAGGCAGAAGTGATATCTAGCGGCAGGATAAAATTATGACATCTCTCAAAGTGCAATCTGGAGGCAATAACGATACTGAGGCAATTGCTGCCTATTTGAAAGTCATCAAGAGTAAAGGTGCTAATGCACTAGAGCTGAAGGAACGAAGTGCTTTTCTCAGCCAGCTACAAGTTCATCTCAAGGGTAAGCCAAAAACAAAAAAATCATTTCGTGCAGCGGTTAAGGGCTTGCTGGATGAAAGTGATCGCTATGAGTGGACTTTTTACCTGACGATCAGTCGAGAATATTTTTTATTCTGGATAGATGATGTCAAAATCATAGCCGCTGTTAGCCAGGGGAATGGGTTCAGCCTGAATATACCTAAACGGGTTGATCAACTTATAGACATTGATCGCCTGCGTGAACAAATATTAATGACTAAGTTTTCCACAGTTGAAAAATGGCCGCTTAATAATTATGCCGAAGCTATGCGACAAGATCGGGAGTTAAAAGAAACCGTTGAAATTAAACTTATGCTGGCAAAGATGATTGTATTTAAGCTCAGAGAGCTGGATTCGTCACTGATGAATGCATACCGGATGACCGTTAACTTAATCATGCCGAGCTTTGGCAGCCAAGAGATAAGAAATTTATTTGGCGATGTCAGTGTCGAATTTTTCCCATTCTACGACGGGAATCCCAATGCTATTGAGTTAATGGGTGATTAATTAATCACTGGTGATTACGCCGCGCAAGACCCTACCGCTTGTTCTGCCAGCTTCTCTTCTGCGTGGGCAACAAAAGGCACGCCCGGCCTGCCAGTGCATAGTGGGGTGCGATGAAAGCTGCAGAAAGTCTTGGAGCCACCGGCCAAAGTTTTTACCTGATTAAAACCCGACTGCACCAGTATGCGGTGGGCGAGATAGCTACGGAATCCGACGCGACAGTAGAGGAATATGGGCCGCTCATGAGGTAGCGACTCCAGTTGACTGCGCAACTGCCCCAAAGGAATATTGATGGCCTCCGGCACATGCCAGGTTTTGTATTCGGTTGCGCTGCGCACATCAATTACCAACCCATTTGCAATCACTGCCGGATACTCTTCTGCATACCAGAAGTCGATATCGCCCTTGAGCAGGTTGCTCGCCACAAAACCAGCCATATTGATCGGGTCTTTCGCCGAACCGTAAGGCGGAGCATAGGCCAGCTCAAGTGTTTCCAGATCGTAAACCGTCATGCCCGCACGTATCGCCGTAGCAAAAATGTCGATACGTTTATCCACGCCATCGTAGCCGACTACCTGTGCGCCCAGAATCTTCCCATCCGCAGATGCAAACAATAACTTGATCTGCATGGAGGTCGTTCCCGGGTAATAACTGGCATGCCCGGAGGGATGAATGTAAATTTTTCGGTAAGGTATGTTGGTACGTTTTAAGGTTTTTTCCGAGGCGCCTGTGCCGCCGCCGGTCATCTCAAATACCTTGATGATGGCCGTGCCCTGGGTCGAACTATAGGCACTGTCGCGACCGCAAATATGGTCGGCAGCAATGCGTCCCTGACGGTTGGCCGGGCCGGCTAGGGCAATTAAAGCGGGTTCGCCGGTAATGTTATCCAGTACTTCAACCGCATCGCCTGCTGCATAAATGTTGGGGGCTGAAGTTTGCATATGGGCATTGACCTGAATGCCGCCGCGCGGACCAAGCTGAATATTGGTGCCATCCAGTAGGGCTACATCCGGTCGAACGCCAACAGCAAGCAAGACCAGGTCAGCTCGCAGCATGGAGCCATCTTGCAGGATAACGTCAACCTTGCCTTCAGCATCGGCAAAACTGGCGGCAGCCGTGCCAAGCTTTAAGGTGACGCCGTGATACTCCATATGGTATTGGAGATCCCGTGCCATTTCCTGATCCAGCGGCGGCATGATTTGCTCTGCAAACTCAACCAGGGTGACGCTCACCCCTCGATGCCGCAAGTTCTCTGACATCTCAACGCCTATGTAGCCGCCGCCAATGACGATGGCTTGCTGGATACCCTCATCAATGGATGCCTTGATGACATCCATATCTTCGATATTGCGCAGCGTAAAAATGCGTGGGTGGGCTATGCCTGGCAGGTTAGGTCGGATAGGGCTGGCACCAGGGCAAAGCACCAGTTTGTCATACTGCTCAGCGTACTGCCTGCCAGTGCTTAACTCCCTGACCATGACAGTTTGGCTTGCACTATTAATCGCCATCACTTCATGCCCGGTACGCACATCAAGATTCAGCGTTTCTGCCAGGGTTTGCGGGGTTTGCAGCACCAACTGCTCACGCTCTTTGATATCGCCGCCAATGTGATAAGGCAATCCGCAATTAGCAAACGAAACGTACTGGCTGCGCTCCAATACTAAAATCTCGGCTTGTTCGTTCAACCTGCGTGCGCGTGCTGCGGTTGACATTCCGGCGGCGACACCGCCAACAATAACCAGCTTCATGATCTTGTTTCACCTTAGTCAGTATGCGTTGCTGGATTCTGGCAGGTCTGCTCAATTCAACGTTGAGCAAAGTCAAAGTAAGGCTTTTTAGTGAAACAATTACCTGATCGTGGTTATTAGTGCGTTGTTTTGATTCAAATCAAAGCAGCCAGCTAGCGTACAACCTAGAGTGAACAGGCTGTTAAATCATTAGGAGAATAAAATGTTCGCTGAATTATTTACTTCATTTACCGGGTTGTTAAGCTTGGCCGTCATTGTGTTTATCCTCGGTATGTCGGTATTTTTTATCCGCTTGTTCTTTAAAACACCAGCAGATGAGCAGCACAAATAACGGTTTGAACATGATGTGAAGCCAGGCTGGAGTAGAATCACCGTATGGCTTATACCTTCCTCATCATCTATTTCGTCTCGCTGGGGATATGTTCCTTTTCGACCATCTATAAGACCAGTTGCCTTAAAAATATGATGTGTCGGCAAATCATGGGCAACCTGTTCTGGAGCCTGATTCCAGTGATGAATACCTTTAAGGCATTGCTCTGGATAGTATCGTTGATAGTAGATCTATTTAGACGACCATCTTAGCCAGCCTTAGTTGTTCCAGCTGTCTCCTAGCTAGAATGCGCTGCGCACCAGGCCGCCCTCAGCACGAATAGCCGCGCCGTTGATGACAGAGGCGCGCGCACTGCAAATAAATGCCACGATGTCGCCGATTTCGCCAGGGTTAATCAGGCGCCCAATCAGTGAGGTCGGTCGATTTTCCGCCATGAAGTTTTGCTCGGCTTCTTTAAGCGACAGGCCTGGATAGACATCCTGGATGAATTTCTCCACACTCTCGGTACGGGTTGGGCCCGGCAGCACGGCATTGACCGTGACCTGAGTATTTTTAGTGAGCTCTGCCAGCGAACGCGAAATACCCAGTTGCATGGTCTTGGTCGCGCTGTAATGCGCCATCTCCGGCGCCGGTGTCACCCCCGATTCGCTGGCAATGAATACCACACGGCCATGCCCCTGCTTCAGCATGTTAGCCAGATAATGCCGGGCAAGCCTGACCCCACTCATCACATTCACTTCAAAAAGCCGCTGCCAGTCGGCATCGGTTTCATCAAAGAATCCAACCGCTTCATAAATGCCGAGATTGTTCACCAGGATATCCACTTGCGGCAGCTGCTGAATGGTGGATTCGCAACCGGCTAATGTGCCGTTGTCACTCACCAATGCGACGAGGTCAGCATTCGGGTGGGATCGCCTGATGTCGCTGATGGCCTTGTCCACGCTGGCCTGGGTGCGGCCATTGACGACTACTTTTGCATTTTCTGCTGCCAGCGACCTGGCGATTTCAAGCCCGATACCGCCAGAGGAGGCAGTCACCAATGCCACTTTGTTTTGTAAGTCCAGATTCATTTTTTACTCTCTAAATAATGTGCTGGTTGAAGCGATAAATTGGGACTGCACAATTACGAAATATCTTTAGTCCGCGTGCGCGAGACCCCGGTCAGTATGCCGATGCCCAGCATGATAACCGAGGCGATTACCACGTAAAGCGTCGGTACGCCCGCTGTCACTAAGGCCCATGCGATACCGCCGATCAGAATTGCAAATCCCACAAGATAGATGATGAATGACATAGTTGTCTCCTGATTTTAGATAGCCAGTGAAGCTGTGCACTGGCTTGGTTGTAGCTTGGTATTGTATTAACTTGTAGGAAATACACTGTCAGTGGCTAGCTGAAACTGTTGTAGGAGGTTCGGCTACATTTGCCCATCTCTTAAAGCTATATCAATTAAGGAAGTCCACATTCTAACCCTCATGGCTTAATGGCAAATCCAGATCCAGGCTGGCCAGTCGGTGTGCTTTCCTGAGCATGGACTCAGAGAAGAATTCCAGCCCGGTGTCTGCTAGCGCAATCTGTTTGTATTTTTCATAAGCGGCCTCAAAAGGCGCCTCTTTGATGTAGGCAATCAATTGTGTGTAACGGTCGCGCTGCTTGGTATCCTTGCTGCCGGTCTTCTCGATATACAGGTTCTCCAGGTGCATGGCGTAGTGGGCAATGAATTCCAGCTGGAAGCTGTTTTCGATCTGTAAATCACTCATAGGCTAAACCCTTATGCCAGGCCAGCTTCAGGCTAGCCTGAGCGAATTGGCATCGAGGATGTCATGGATCAACTCCAGCCGCAGTATTGGGCTGTCCAATTGCATCAGGCGCTGTTTCTGGATGAGCGGCAAATCCAGAAGTTCCACCCAGCGATTGGCAACCCAGGCAGCATCTTCAAACTTGTAGGGCTCAATCACGGGAGAGTCTTGTGCCGGAACACCCTGCACGGGGAATGAGGCAATCAAGTTTTTCAGGCCGGTACTTGTCATTTCCAGGTCTTCAGGGATGGCTACTTCAAGATCATTCGGGATATCCGAGACTTCACCAATCACCAATCCATCCGGCTGTTGCGTGAAGGAGTCAACCAGGATTCTATGCTGCCCCATGCAGCGTATGGTCATGAGCCCAACGGTGGCAACATCGGCATCCAGGATATTGACCAAGGTGCCGACCTGGGCAAATGGAAAACTGCCTACTGCATCCGTGTCTTTATCCGCTAGTACCGCCACTACCGCAAAAGCTGTGTTATTCCTTAGGCAGCTGCGCACCATGTCCAGATATCTGGCTTCAAAAATTCTCAGCGGCAGGAAACCTCCTGGGCAGACCACCACATTCAGCGGGAAAAGCGGGAGTGAGTATGTTTTCATATGTGTCTATGGTAAACCCTAATTGACAGCGCAGACACGGTATTGGTTTAGTAGATGCGATTGCTCGACATAGAAACGAGGCATCCAAATACTGGGTACCCTGCAGTTAATTCACGTATTAATCTTCCACCAATCAGGCAGCAAATCCCGCACTTCCGGCTGCGTGTAGCGGTCATCAATTAAATGGATCACGCCTCTATCATCTTTGGTGCGGATGACGCGGCCAGCTGCCTGCACTACTTTCTGCAGACCAGGGTAAAGGTAGGTGTATTCATAGCCCAAACCAAAAATGGCTTCCATGCGTACCCGCATCTGTTCATTGATTTCATTAATCTGCGGCAGTCCTATCGTTGCAATGAATGCACCAACCAGGCGGTCACCAGGCAGGTCTATGGCTTCGCCGAACGAACCGCCAAGCACGGCAAAGGCGATGCCTTCAGAGGTCGGCGTGAAGCGATTGATAAACTCTTCGCGTTCACTTTCATTCATCATTCTCGATTGCTGCCGTACCGGGATGTCGGGGAATCGTTCGCTAAATAGCGCATATACCTGTTGCAGGTAGTCAAAGCTGCTCACAAACAGCAAGTAGTTGCCGGGCCTGGCTTTGTATTGCTTCGCCATCAGCTGGGCAATCGGCATGATGGAATAGCGTCGCCTGAGGAAGCGTGTGGAGATATGGCTGACGACCTTGACCTCCAGTTGTTCCGGGCTGAATGGCGATTGCACGTCTATGAACGGTGTTTTATCAGGTAGCCCCAGCATATCGCTATAGAAATGCGATGGGCTGAGCGTTGCCGAGAATAAGGTGGAGGATTGTGCAGCCTCAAAACGGGTTTTGAGAAAAGGCGCCGGTACGATATTGCGTATGCATAAGAGCGTGTTTTCTTGCAACAGGTTGGCGCGGTTTGCTGTGCGGGTAATGTCGAACATGGAGTGCGGCCCGAATGAATCCGCCAGGGTGGCAAACTGCAAGGCATCGAAGTAGAAATTCAGTAGTTCCGGGTCATTATTGGTGGGGTGTTCCGCCAGATAATCGGTCACGCGAGTGACGACGCGCTGTAGCGCAAACTCAAATTCCTCCTCGATGGCTGGATAGACTTCGTAAACCGCTTCCTGATTCTGTACCAGCCGAATCCAGGCAAAACCCAGTTTGTCGAGCACCGATTTCAACGCTTTTGGTGCTGTCTGGCGCAGATGTTCGAAGGCCTGCTGACTAAGCTCTGCGCTGTACATTTTGCGCCCGCGCTCTATCATGTTATGCGCCTCATCCACCAGTATGCTGACGCGCCATTCATTGATGACAGTGCCTGCATAAAGCACGGCATACAGGTCAAAGTAGTAGTTGTAGTCACCCACCACCACATCACTCCAGCTCACCAGATCCTGCCCCAGGTAATACGGACATATCTGATGCTCACGTGCGACCGCTTTTAGGGTGTCCCTGTCCATCATGCCTCGCTCAAGCGCATCCAGCCTTGCTGCTGGCAGCCTGTCGTAAAAGCCTTTGGCCAGCGGACAGGAGTCGCCGTGGCAGGATTTATCCGGGTATTCGCAGGCTTTCTCTCTTGCCACCAGCTCCAGCGTGCGTAGCTTTAAATTCGGGTTGGCATCATGGATTACGGTCAGCGCATCCAGGGCCAGCTTGCGCCCGGAAGTCTTGGCGGTCAGGAAGAAAATCTTGTCCAGTTTCTTGTCCGGCATGGCTTTAAGCAAGGGGAACAAGGTGCCCAGTGTTTTGCCGATACCGGTTGTGGCCTGCGCCATCAGGCATTTGCCCAGATTGGCGGTTTTATACACAGATTCTGATAGCTGCCTCTGGCCGGTGCGAAAGGTGGGGTGCGGAAACTGCAGCTCGGTTAACTGCTGGTTCCTTGCCAGGCGATGGGCAACTTCCCTGTCCGCCCAGGTTTGTAGTTTCTGGCATTGGGCGGAGAAATAGGCTTCAAGCGCTGCGGCCGTATAGTGCTCGCTGAGAGGCTCCTCATGCTTGCTCGAAACGTTGTAGTACACCAGGGCTGCGTTGATCTCGCTGAGTTCTCTTTCCTGGCATAGCAGCGATGCATAAATCTTGGCTTGTGCCCAGTGCAGGTAACGGTGGTTCTCCGGCATGCGTTCCAGCAGGCCCTTGAAGGTCTTGATCTCTTCCAGCTGGTTGATATCAGGATCGTAGCCATCGGCGCGCCCGCGCACAAAGATGTTCTGGTACTCGCCGGTGACCGTGATTTCAGTCTGATAGCTGGAGTTGCGGTTGGAGGTCACGGAGTTATGCCCCATCATGCCTTCCAGGGCGGTAGGCGATGGAGTAAAGCGCTGGTCAAGGTCACCCATCCGCGCAGTCAGGTCACACATTGCCCGCACGGAAATGACATACCTGAAAGGGTCGGACGGATTTTCTGAAACGACTAGGCTGGCGGCTAACTTGATAATTAAAACGCTTTCTTAACAGCAGGCATAGAAAAACTTACCAGCATCAATGCAGCTTGCTTGGTGAGTAAACGACCAATTGATCTTTCTCGTCAAACAGGAAACCAACCTCGCTATTTCGGGTGAGCAAGCCGCCTGCTTTTTGTGCCTTCACGTAGGAGGTGAACACCTGGGCATTATGCGGTGAGGCTGTATATCCGCGTTCTGTCTTGCCATCGGCCTCTTGTTTGGCAAAGGCCAGGTATTCGTTTTCATCCGGCAGGCACACCACATAACCCAGCAAGGTGGCCGATTCATCGATATTAAACGACTCCCTGACGCTGTCTTCGGTGGGGGTGGGGGTCACATTTTCACCACGTTTATTCTGCATGCTCATTCTTGGCAGGGCGTGACTGTGCGTATGGCTATGGGATTTAGTGTACTCATCCATAAATTTGGAATAAGCCGCTACGGCTTCCTTAGTGCCGACTACTGCCTGTGTGATGTCACCGCATTTTGGGCACTTGCCCAGAAAAATTCCGTCTATGCCCGGCACGCCGCGCGTGTTTTCATCTTTGATGTCGGTAATCTCAGCCTGGCAGCTATTGCAAGTCAGTGTACTGGGTCGGATGGCGTCCAGCCTGGCTTGGACCTGTTGGATACGGTCCTCTTTGGAACCGCGTTGTTTGGCTTGACCCATGTTGCTAATCCTATCTGGTGTGTATGCATACGCAATCGTTGATTATGCCTGATTCCACATAAAAATTTGGAGGCGGTTCTCATTGAATTTGCACGCAACCCGGATATCGATTGCACTCCCACATATGGCAAAACAGTTCGCCTCATGAGGGTGCCTACTGGATCAGAACAGCCATTGCCCCATGATCTGCCCAGATACGGCATTGTAGCCAGAGGCTTTTTCCCCATCTACATGCGCACTGAAAATGAAGTTTCCAGATCGCTGGAAGGCAAGCGTTGCCCCTACGTTGTAGGAGTTGCTTGCCAGATTCTGCCCTGGCGTCTTGAATGACGCGCCGCCGCCGGTAAAGGTCGATGTCGAATCGATACCATCGTTGTTAAAGTCATGGCGCCAGGAGGCGCGCAGAGAGGGCTTGATGGTGATGCCGTTGGACAGCATTTCGGTTGCAAGCCTGGCACCGATGACGCTACGGACGCGGTTGGCAGTTTCACCTTGCACGTTCATGGATAGTGCACCAGCGCCAGTTTCGGTATAGCTGTCCTGCTTCAGTCTATTCCACTCCAGGCCTATGGTAGGTGTTAGGGTGGTGATTGCAGAAAGGCTGAATGGCATGCCAGCCGTAATGCGCGTCGCCACTTGATGCCCATCGAAGTTGCCTTTGGCAATGCCGGTGATGACGGTGTCACGCCGGCTATTAAATCTTTGCTCGGCATAAGACAGCATGCCGTCAAGATACCATTTGCCGAAATCGTGGCTGGTGTAAGCCGTGGCCTGGTAGGTCTTGATGTCGGAGTTGTCTCCATCGCGGAAGTTGGTCATGTCGACGTCAGTGCGGGCATAGGTGAATGCAGCGCCAACCAGCCAGTTATTTTCCAACAGCGTATCTGCACCAAAAGCGGTACCCCAGGTCTTGCTGTTATAGCCGGCAAAGCCACTTTTCTGATCCTGGTTACCATGAGCGCCGAAGCCCTTCAGCCAGAAGCTGTGATTTTTGGCGGCGTCAGCACTCAACAATCCAGACATCTCGCCATTGCTGGCCACTTTTACTTTTCCCTGTTTCAGGTCATCCTGCAGGCTGGCCACATAGCCTTGGCCGCGGACACTTTCGATGCGGGCGGAAACGGTATCCAATCCGCTGCTCAGGGTTTGCCTGGAGGCCACCTCCGTAGAGCGGTTAGTCTCTGGTGCAATCCGGCGCAAGGCATTGCTTTGCTCATTGGTATTCATGTTTTGCAAACTGGTAATGGCGGCCATCATGCCGGGGTCAGTAGCCGTGGACGACAACCCATCAAGAACGGCAGCGGTGCTGGATGCGATGGTTCCGGCATTTGTGGTAAAGGAAGGTTGGCTGGCGCCTGGAGCCGGGTTGAATAGCAGATCCCAAATTGTCGGGCTGCCCGACTGGGCTACCAGCTGCCAGCTAAGCCCGTTGTAAGAGCCAGAGGTCGTGACTAAATTGCCTGATGAAATACCGCTTAACACCGTGGAGTAGGTGCCAGGCGCAACGGTGGAGCCCGTGAAAATGCCAAAGTTCATGGTGCCGGAGCCATTGCTAACTGCCAGCTGGCCGAAGTTGCTGCTGCTGTTAATGATAATGTTGTAGTTGGTGGGAAGCGCGCCTGAGTAGGTTAAGGCACTGCTGCTGGCCCCTTGCACATTGTTAAGGTTGCTAATAGTGGAGTTATTCCAGATATCAAAAGTATTTCCCGAAATAATCCCGCTATTTGTCAGGGTCGAGAGCGCGGTATTGACTGCTATTCCATAGCTGCCACCCTGGATAGTCCCTCCCACCTCATTATTTAAAGTATTTATTGAACCGTTAATGAATCCGCAGCATGAAAAAATCATTACGCCATTGCCAGTATCGCCAATGATAGAGCCCGCATTTGTCAGGTTGGTAATGAGTCCATTGGTCCATATCCCATTTTGAGCGCCATGAATGTCTCCCCCGGCATTGTTGGTCAGGCTGGTGATGGTGGAGTTGATACCATTACCCAGGCCGGTATCTGACGACGCAGTAATGGTGCCGTTGTTGACGAAGTTTAGAATTGTAGCGTTGTCATTATTATTAAAGCCGTGTGATGTTCCTGTCAGGGTGCCATTGTTAGTGATTGAGTTTCCGGATGTATTGTTTTCAATCGCATTTGAACCTGAAACACTGAGCCCTGTTGGCACGGTCAACCCGCCACTGGGAACAGTACAACCACCGGTGATGGAGCCCCCAGAAAAGTCACAATCAGCGGCTAATGCCGAGGTTACGGATAGCGCCGCAATTAAGAGTCCGCCAATGAGCAATGCCAATATCTTTTTCATAAACAATTTGATTTCCTGCTGCTAAAGAGATTGAGCGAATTTTTAGGGTGTATAGCCAGGCTAAGCCTCAGTATGAGGCTTACAACAGTGAGGCATCACAAAAATAAACAGATAAAAGTAGAGTTAATCATTCATGACAAAATAAGTCAGGTATTTGCAAAGCCCCCTGTCCTTCTTTTTGCATTTATATTGATAAAGAATCATAATCATTTCAGCCTCTCAAAAAATAATAAGGAAGCCTATGGTGGAGTGGGGAACCGATGTTATTCATTTAACATTGATAGAGCACAATGAGCACGCCTAGCCGGAGCGCGTTGCCCCAGGTTGTGGCGATGTTGCCGCCCTTTGCTGCCTTCTTTGTGCAGTGGACGTTCTGGGATGTCTTGCAACCGTATGCATGGTCACTGTTTTATCCCACGATTTTTCTAAGCGCCTGGATCGGTGGGCTACGCGCAGGGTTGCTGTCCACTTTGACTTCCGTAGTCATTGTCTGGTGGTTCTTTATCCCACCCCAGTTTTCATTCAATCTGCATACCCCTAGCTCTATCGTTTCTATCTGTGTATTTACCCTGATGGGAACGGTGATCAGCATTACCCTTGGTCGCCTGCGGGAAATGGTCAAACAGGTCGCTGAAGCCAACGCGACTTTGCGCGCTAGTGAAGAGCGCTATCGTATGCTGTTCGATGCGATGGATGAAGGCTTCTGCGTGATTGAAATGCTCTATGACCAACATGGAAAAGCGGTGGATTACCGCTTTTTAGAAATCAATCAGGCTTTCGAGAATCAAACCGGGCTACAACAAGCCATAGGCAAGACGATACGCGAGATGGTCCCCGAACATGATGCACACTGGTTTGAAATCTACGGGAAAGTAGCGCTTACCGGTGAGCCTATCCGCTTTGAAAATCCAGCCAAAGCCATGCAACGACATTACGATGTGTTTGCCTCCCGTATCGGCGGAGATGGAAGCCACCAGGTCGGCATTCTGTTTAAGGACATTACTGATCGCAAGCAAAGTGATCAGGCACTGGTAGCAGCCAAGGAGCAAGCAGAGCGGGCCAATCACGCCAAGGACTCGTTTCTCGCTACCATGAGCCATGAGATACGCACGCCGCTCACCGGCATGCTGGGGATGCTGGAGGTGCTTTCCTTAACATCGCTTGACCGTGAGCAGCACCAGACATTGCAGGCAGCCTGGGATTCCGGCAGAAGTTTGCTGCGCATCGTCAGCGATATTCTTGATTGGTCCAAGATTGAAGAAGGCAAGCTGGAGCTGGCTCCTCGTCCCACCTCTATTCCCCAGTTGCTGCATGAGGTTGCCAATACCTATTCGCGAGTCGCCAGTGCGAAAAGCCTGATGATTAGCCAGCACATCGATCCACGCTTGAGTGCGGCACATATCGTCGACCCGTTGCGTCTTTCGCAAGTACTCAACAACTTCGTCAGCAATGCAATCAAATTCACTGAGCATGGGGAGATCGAGCTTCGCGCCGAACTGCTGGGCCAACTCGATAGTGGCGAACGCATACGCTTTTCGGTCAAAGATACCGGCATAGGCATGAGCAAGGAAGTGCAGAAGCACCTGTTCCAGCGCTACCGGCAAGAAAGTGCCGATACCGCCCGCATGTACGGCGGGACCGGGCTGGGCCTGGCAATCTGCAGGCGACTGGCAGAATTCATGGATGGGGAAATCGGCCTGGAAAGTGAGCCGGGGCAAGGCTCTACTTTCGGCATTACCTTGATCCTGCCGGTGTCGGATGCTTTTGGAGAGGCGGTGCAAAGCCTGCATCCGGAAGTCGCTCAAAGAGCGGTCGAACCCATATATCAGCACAGCGAGCATGCCCCGCTGGTGTTGGCGGTAGACGATCACCCGATTAATCGCGATCTGCTGACACGCCAGCTCAAGCTGCTGGGTTTACGCGCTGAAGCTGCAGAGAATGGACAAGCGGCATTAACGATGTGGCGCGATGGAAAGTTTACCCTGGTGATCACTGATTGCCACATGCCGGAAATGGATGGCTATGCACTCTCGCAAGCGATACGCAAGATTGAAGCTGATGAAAAGCGGCCCCGCACGCCCATTATTGCCTGGACGGCCAATGCCCTGGCTGAAGAGGGGGATCGTTGCCAAGCCGCCGATATGGATGACCTGTTGGTCAAGCCCGCTAATCTGACACAATTGAAAGAGATACTGACTAAGTGGCTGCCCAATAGCACTGAAGCTCGCAGCCAGCCCAGCGTCGTTCCAAATCATCAGGCCAAAGACAATATCTCAGACCTCATTGATTTTGAAATCCTGAAAGAGGTGGCGCCGAATAGTACCGAGCAAACCCAGGTGCTGCGCGATTTCCTCACCTATATTCGTGCTGACAATCCCCAGCTGGTTCAGCTGGTGCAACTGAGCGACCATGACAATGCAGGGCGCGCGGCACACCGCATGAAAGGCTCCAGCCGGATGGTAGGCGCACATCACCTGGCGAGTATTTACGCAACTATCGAACAAGCAGCACAACACGCGGATTTGACAGGTGCAAGCGCGGCGATAGAGATGCTGGATGAAGCTGTCAGACAAGTTGAAGCATGCCTTATTGAAATGGAAAAACCTAAGGGTAAAAACTGAAGGGGTCGTTGATGCAAGCAACAGAACTGAGTATTTTGGTTGTCGAGGACGATCATTTCCAGCGTCACATGGTGGTCAGTATGTTGCACTCGCTTGGGGTGGCTGCGGCACATGAGGCAAGCAATGGCCAGCAGGCAATCGAGATGATTCGTGGGCAAAATGACAGGCTGGTAGATATCGTTATCTGCGACTTGAACATGCCGGAAATGGATGGCTTGGAGTTCCTGCGGCATCTGGGCCAAGAACACCATAACGTATCCATTATCCTGGTCAGTGCCCTGGGTAGCCGGTTGTTGGGTTCGGCAGCAAGAATGGCCAAAATGTATGGCATTAAATTGCTAGGGGCCATTGAGAAGCCTATTGCTCTGGCGCAGCTCAAGGAGATGTTTTTAAATTATGAGCGTTCGGAAAACAAATGGCTGCAGCCTTCGAACCATACCGAGAGTTTTACGCTTAAAGATATCCTGCATGGGGTCCATGCAGAGGAGTTTGAGCCGTTCTTTCAGCCCAAACTGGATTTAAAAACAGACCGGTTAGTCGGGGCCGAGGTATTGGCGCGCTGGGTTCATCCGACGCTAGGCGTAATCAGTCCCTATTCCTTTATTCCGCAACTTGAGCAGAGCGGCAATATTGACGGCCTGACTTTCCTCATGCTGGAAAAAGCCTCGGATGCACTGCGCTCGTTTCTCGATAGTGGTTATACATTTACCATCTCAGTGAATCTTTCACTGGCCTCGCTGGACGATACCGCACTGGCGGACAAAATTACCCGGATTGTGCGCAATGCCGGGCTTGATCCGAATCATATTATTCTGGAAATTACCGAGACCGCTGCCATGACCGATGCAGCGCATGCCTTGGAAAATCTGGCGCGCTTATGCATGAAGGGATTCACCCTCTCTATCGACGATTATGGGACCGGCTATTCCAGCCTGCAGCAGCTTACGCGCATAGATTTCGGTGAGCTAAAGATCGACCAGTCTTTCATCAAAGGCCTGTCTGACAGCGAGGCAATGCGTATCGTGGTCGAATCCAGCATCGATATGGCACGCAAGCTTCAAGTCAAAAGCGTCGCGGAAGGGGTGGAAACCCAAAAAGACTGGGATATGCTGAAAAGTTTGGGCTGCGATACGGCACAAGGTTACTTTATTGCCAGGCCCATGAATCTGAGCTTGTTTACGCAGTTTTGCGCGGATTACGCTATCTGACCATTACAAGACGGTTTAGCTTTAATTGCTTTCTTTAACTGAACAGCCAGCGATGAACCAGTTTGGTATATCTCGGCATCACGACATAGACCATCATCATGACTACGAATAAGGTCAGGCATAATATTTTCAGGATATGGTGTGTGGGAATGTTGAGGTAGGCAACTTGGTTCAGCACAAATGAACCAAAGATGACCAATGGAAATATTGCCGACCAGGTCACCAGAAACTGCTTCCAGCGGGTTGGCAATTTTGCCTTTGCACCTTCGGGGGTGAACCAGAAGTCCAGGCCGCTCTTTACTTCAAACTTATCATCATCCGCCAGAAACGGCTGCACCTTGTCTATGAGCCGGTTGCGGGCATCGGAATTCATCCAGTTGATCAGGTTATCGCGATTATCGTAGCGAATGATGATGGTATAGGTGGCAGTAGCGCCGGGGACAGGGTGCACGACACTGACGCCCAGGTGGCCTGGATAGGTTTTTGAAACCGGGATGATTTCAGTCAGCCAGGCTTCGTAACTGCTTTCCTGGCCAGCCTTGACCTGATGAGAGATGACGACAGTCGCTGTATTTTCATTGTCAGTTAAATGGTTCATGGGCGTCTCTCAGTATCAAGTTAGAAATTCATTGTATCCAGGACTGCAATATTACCAACACTCTTCCATCATGCATGTGCCATAGCGTTCAAGCTATGGCACATAAGCAAAATAATGGTTAATAGGGCAGATCGAATAACAGGAACTCAGCATCTTTGGCGTTTTTGAATTCAATTTTCGATAAATCGTTAATCTTCAGGGCATCACCGGTAGCCAGTGGTATTCCATTCACCTCCAGCTTGCCGCGTATCAGGTGCACATAAGCCAGCCGGTTAAGCCCCAGGGTGTAATCGACAGAGTCATCGTTATCCATAATAGAGGCATAGATACTGGCATCCTGATGGATAAGCACTGAGCCATCCCTGGCATCGGAAGAAGCAATCAGGCGCAGGCGACCGGTCTTTGAGCTTGTTTCAAAATGCTTTTCTTCATAGCTGGGCGGGATATTTTTTACATTTGGCTCTATCCAGATTTGTAGAAAATGCACGCGCTCCTCGTCAGAGTGGTTAAATTCACTGTGACGCACGCCAGTGCCGGCACTCATACGCTGCACATCGCCGTAGCGAATCACTGAACCTGTGCCCAGGCTATCCTTATGCTCCAGCGCACCACTCAATACATAAGTGATGATTTCCATATCCTTGTGGCCATGGGTGCCGAACCCTTGCGCTGGTTGCACGCGGTCTTCATTGATCACACGCAGCGGACCAAAACCCATTTCTTCCTGGTTGTAGTAGCTACCGAATGAGAATGTATGGTTGGATTGCAACCAACCATGGTCTGCAGCACCGCGACGATTGCTTCTAGTAAGTTGTAACATGATCAATTTCCTTTCTTAATGACCGGCCATCCACACCGATTCAGAGTTAATGTGCGATAATTTCGAACGGAATTTTTTGCTAGCAACTGCCTTCCGTTAGGATTTAACGCAGTATGAACTGCCAGAATTGAAATGAAAAACGGAAAAATTATGAACCTATCATCGAAATTTTCGAATGTTTAGAATCAGCCTGGATGCCCTGCTGGTTTTGGATGCCATTGAGCGCCTTGGCTCATTTGCCGCCGCAGGCAATGAACTGTTCAAGGTGCCATCTACCATCTCATACACGGTGAGCAAGCTGGAGCAGGATCTGGGCGTCAAGCTGTTTGAGCGCCAGGGCCCGAAAGTTTCCTTAACCAATGCCGGGGTGGAGTTACTAAAGGAGGGGCGCTATCTCCTCAAGGCCGCTGAAGACCTGGAACATCGGGTGCGGCGGGTAGCCTCCGGATGGGAAACCGAATTGACCATAGGTATGGATTCCGTATTTTCCTTATCCTCACTCACTGACGATATCCGCGAGTTCTATAAAATTGCGGATAAAACTCGATTAAAACTCTCGCAGGAATCACTCTCCGGTACGTGGGAGGCTTTGCTGGATGGACGAGTGGATATCCTGATTGGGGCCGCTGGAGAAGGCCCATCAGGCGGTGGCTACAACTCTTTTGTCATGGGCCGGATGGAGTTTATATTCGCGGTTGCGCCAGATCACCCCCTCGCGGCCATAGATCAGCCTCTCGGTAAGGATGATCTGCATCCCTACCGCGCCATTGCAGTGAGTGACTCCGTACGCAAGATGCCGTCGCGCACTGTCGGCCTGCTGTTTGGCCAAGACACGCTGGCCGTGCCTAACATGCAAACCAAGCTGGCATTCCAGATATCAGCCCTGGGCTTCGGCTTTTTGCCTGCGCCCATCGCCAGGCAAGCGATTGAACAGGGCTTGCTGGTAGAAAAAACAGTCGAGGAACCAAGGCAAGCCGAAGCAATCTATCTAGCCTGGCGTACCGGAGATTCCGGCGCCGGCTTGAAATGGTGGCTGGAGAGAATGAAACAGCCTGGGATTTATGACAAGCTCTGGAGCGATGCGCTTCAAACCAACAACTAAGAAACAGTCACAAATGAGAGCAAAGTGGATTTATTAAAGACCTACATCATGACCGCATTGGCCGCCATCTTCTGGGGTGCCAACTTCAACCTGGCAAAACCTGTAGTCTCTGAAATGGGCCCCTATGTTGCAGGGGCGACTCGCTATCTTTTGGCCGCTGCCATCATGTTGCTGGTCAGCTTCATGATCAAACAAAAAATTGAGCTCAGGTATCTTCGCAACTATGTCATTCTTGGATTAGTCGGCGTTTTTGGCTTCAATATCTTCTTCTTTCTTGGCTTGCAGACAACCTCAGCCGTCAATGCTGCGCTCATCATGGCGCTCAATCCGCTATTTACCGCAGTGATTGCATTTGCCATATTTAAAGATCGCCCCACCTCACGGCAAGTCATTGCATTCCCGCTAGGTATTTTTGGCGTTGCTGTCGTGGTGTTGGGGGCAGGTGCCCACGTCATGGTCACCATCGGCGATGTCTATATTTTCCTGGCTAACTTGAGCTGGGCGTTCTATAACGTTTTATTGAAAAAATACATGCCACGCGATGTCGGCGGCATTTCAAGTACGGCCGTCATCATGACAGTAGGGGCGCTAGCGTTGACGGTTGTGTGCCTGGCGAGCGGCGAAAAGTTCATGGTCCCCACGGTAACGACAGGGCTGGCATTGGCCATCATGGTGGTGTGTGGGGGCATACTGGCATACCTGTTCTGGAATGCAGGCGTAGCCAGGCTTGGCGCCTCCAAGGCCGCGATATTCCTCAATCTGGTACCAGTCACCTCCATAGTGATAGCCGCTATAGAAGGGTTACCCCCTAGCCATGTGCAGATGGTCGGCGCTGCCATCGTGATCACTGCGGTCACATTTGGGTCATCGGCTAAAAAGTCTTTGGCTTAAGCGCTACAGTTACGGGGTTTTGCCTATCGAAACAGAGCGCATGTTGAGCCCGCAAGGAAATGCATTTTTAATCTCAAGCAGGAAGTGAAACCATCATGGACATTAAACGTATTAACCCAAGCCCGCGCTGGTCAGATATGACCATATTTAATGGCATTGCGCACTTTGTTGAAGTGCCGGCAGATGCCAGTACAGGCATGCAAGATCAGGTGAATCAGGTGCTCGCACAAGCCGAAGCCACCTTGCTAAGCGGGGGTAGTGACAAGTCACGATTGCTTTCGGTGACTATCTATATCACCGACTTCAACAACCTGGGTATACTAAATTCGGCTTGGGAGGCCTGGTTGCCCGCTGGCTGCGCACCCAGCCGCGCTTGCCTGAAGGCTGAGCTGGTTGACCCCAACTTTCTGGTTGAAATTGCGTTTGTTGCCGCCGTGAATCAAGCCAGCAAAACCTGATTTTTAGTTCAACGCCAGGCCATTCCACCCTTCTGTTTATGGCTGCGATTAGATACCATGCCATAAACAACCCCTAACAGAATTTATAGTACAACGACTGATCACCTTGAACGAACCCGTCACCCTGCTACGCATCCTCTCTATCGTCTTCCCGGTATTTGCCATCGCCATTGTCGGCTGGGGTTATGGCAGGCGGCGCAATGTGGATATGACCACCGCCAACCAGACCAATCTGGATATCTTCGTGCCTGCGCTGGTGTTCTCGGCCCTGGCCGATCGTTCGTTTGATCTGGCCGGGCATCAGGCTTTCGCCATTGGTGCCTTTTTCATGATAGTTGGCTGCGGGGTCATCGGCTTGCTGGTGGCCCGCATCAGCGGTATCCCGGCAAAAGTAATCGTCCCCACTACCATGTTCAACAACAGCGCCAATCTTGGTTTGCCGGTTGCGCTACTGGCTTTCGGGCAAGAAGGTCTGGCCGCTGCGGTGGTGATGTTCATCGTCACCAACCTTGTGCACTTCTCTTTCGGCAACTGGTATCTCGATCATCATGCCAAGTGGTGGAACGTCTGGCGCTACCCGGTTATTCTCGCAGCCATCTCCGGGCTGGCCGTGAGCTTTTCCGGGTTGCAGATATGGGAGCCGTTGCGGGTAGGCATCAAGATGCTGGGGGATGTTTCGATTCCGCTCGCCTTGTTTGCCTTAGGCATACGCATCGCGCAATCACACCCCAAAGCCATGCGCATCGGATTAGTTGGCGCCATCGTGCGGCCAGTCAGTGGCATATTGCTCACTTGGTTGCTTGCCACCCTGCTGGGCTTGCAAGGGGAAGAAAAAGCCATGCTCATCATCTACGGCGCGCTACCACCCGCCATGATCAACTACGTGTTTGCCGAACGCTACAACCAGGGTCCGGATGAAGTCGCGGCGATTGTGCTCATCGGTAATATTGCGGCCGTGTTGGTATTGCCTGTTGTTTTGGCAATTGTGCTTTAGCGCCGAACATTACAATCAGTCGGGGAATCTTTCGATATGCGTTTCACCGTTGCGGCCAAAGTAGCTCACATGCCGCCCGGCTATCCACACCGCATAGCCAATACAACCAGCGCGTTGTGAAAGTTGCTTAAATTCGGGGTACATCACCTCTCCCCGCTGTGCACCGCGTATCGCTGCTACCAGTGCATCAGCATCAAACGCCTCAGCAATGCTGGCTTGGGCATCAGCCAAATCTATCGCATGGGTTTCACCAGAAGGCATGTAGTAAGTTACCCGGTGTGCACGGTAATCAACTTGATAAGATTCAACGCCAGCCTGGCTGAGCAGGCCGACAACCTGGCCGAAATGTAAACTGCCCTGATTAGAGCCATTAAAAGTTTCAAGTATCACGCTTTGAGTATTAGGGTTCATATCGCTCTCTGATTTGTTTTGCCAATTTCAATCTACCGGCACTGATTTAAGTTGGTGAATGCGGACAATCTCTTGTAATTGCGCCATCAGGGTTGCACGCTCAGGCTCCGTGAGATGTCCCAGAAAATAGGCATCGTTTTCATCAGCTAACGCTGCCAGCTCTGGTACTAATTGCTGCCCGGCTGCGGTTAGCACCAGCATCTGTTCTCTGGCACGGCCATCCACCAAGCGGCGTTGGGCCAGGCTCTTTTCTTCAAGTCGGGTGATCACTTTAGAGGTAGCACCTTTGGTCATGCCCAGCCTCTCAATCAATTCAGAGTGGCTGGTGCCACTTTGCCCATACAGAGTTCTGAGCGCCACCCATTCCGTGATGGATATACCCTTGCCCTCTAATAAGGCTTGGAAACGGCCTGATACATGATTGGAAACGAATCTAAGCCAGAAGCCCAGATGAGCTTCCAGAGCGCTTGTTGAGGGTAGATTTTCTTGGCTCATTGCAAAGGTTTCCATGGAAACAAAAATTCATTCTAGTTTCTTAGGAAACCTAAGTCAATCGCCAAATATTAAATCGACGGTAAAAAGGGTATCAAATGTTAGGATTGCAAAGCGAAGGGAATCCATCCTTAGCCGCTATGGCCGTTACCACCCGCAGTGCTTTAATGCTAGAGATAAGCCTATGACAGTCGACAACTCCCTCCGTAACCTCACCAGGCAATTCACCAAACCGGGCAAGCTGGAGGCGATTTATCTGAGGCCGGCGCGCGATATGTCATGTGTCAGCGTGCAACAAGCAATCGCAATCTCCAAGCGTGGCCTCGAAGGGGATCGTGCTTCGCAACGAGTCTCGACTAAACCTCTTGGCAGCAATCGCCAGGTCACGTTAATCCAGGCGGAACATATCGCTGTCATCGCCAGCTTGATAGGCAAACCCGTAGATACCGCATTGTTGCGGCGCAATCTGCTGGTCTCCGGCATTAATTTATTAGCGGCAAAAAGCCTGTTCAAAGACCAGCCTTTGATTATCAAGATTGGCGAAGTGGTTCTGGAGGTCACTGGCCCCTGTGAGCCATGCTCCAAGATGGAAAAACTACTGGGGCTTGGCGGTTACAACGCCATGCGTGGACATGGGGGCGTCACGGCAAGGGTGATTACAGGTGGGGTTTTCAATGTTGAAGATGCAGTGGTGATTGATGCTGATTGAATCTGTCTTTTGGCAGAATTTTCAGAAGGAGTCTGCCTCACCCCTCATCGGCAATATTGCCGCAGTGCTGGTGATCCCTATCGTTTTGGCTGTGGGGCGTTAGCATTGAGCTAGACTATAAAAACCTTTACTACGTTTCCGCTTTCACTAAATCACTTAACCAATCCATAAAGATACGCATCCGTTTAGATAGGTTTCGTTTGTGTGGGTATAGCAGCGATACTGGCATGCCGGGTGCACGAAAGTCTTTGAGAATTTCCACTAACTGTCCTTCCTCAAGCAAGCTGCGTGCGCCCAGGTAAGGGGCTTGGGTAATCCCCAAACCTGCTACACAGGCCGCTCTATAGGCATCCACATTATTCACAGAAACTCGGCTTTGCATGGGGATGCGCTGGCATGTTTGCCCATCCCAATATTCAAACGTATCAAATTTGGTTGAGGCGTTCACATTGTAGTGAATCAACCAGTGTTGGCTTAAATCTTCCAGCTGCTTAGGCTCGCCGTATTTCGCAAGGTATGAGGGGCTGGCATAGTTGGCTTGAGGCATATCGCCAAGATGGCGCACTATCAACCCAGAATCTGTCAGGCTACCTGTACGCACCACACAGTCGAAACCCTCAGAAATTGGATCCACGCGGCGGTCAGTGCTGCTCAATTCCACCTGTAAATGAGGGTAGCGGTCTAAGAATTCTGGCAACTGTGGAATGACAATATTGCGTGCCATCGGGTACGACATATCCACACGGATAAGCCCGCGGATACTTGCGTCGTCGCTTTGAAATAAACTATCCAGCTCATCCAGCTCAGTCAGCACGTCTTTGCTTCGCTCGTAGAAAAGCTGGCCATCAGGCGTGAGTTGTACTTTACGCGTGGTGCGATGCAGCAATTGGGTACCCAGCCGGTTTTCCAGTTGCTGTACTGCAATCGATACACTGGCTTTGGGCAGGTCTAGCGAATCCGCAGCCTTGGTAAAGCTACCCAGCTCAGCCACGCGCACAAAGCGTTTTATTGCTTCTGTATTTTCCATATCAGGCCAATTATTAATTAATAACGAACAGTGTAATCATTTAATTAGTATTTATCACAAAATACAATGCCAATAAGATGCAAACCTTCTACAACAGCCGGAGAAATATCATGACTCAGAAAATTGGTTTTATTACGGGTGGTAGTCGCGGGCTTGGCAAAAACACAGCACTGGCAATGGCAGCACAAGGCATCGATGTGATCTTGACCTACCATAGCCAAAAAGCCGCAGCAGATGCAGTAGTTGCTGATATCGTGGCGATGGGGCGCAAGGCCGTGGCGCTGCAATTGGATGTCAGCAACGCTGCTAACTTTACTGGCTTTGCAGCGCAGCTGAGCGAGGTGTTGCAATCTCACTGGCAGCGCACCCGGTTTGATTATTTAATCAACAACGCAGGCACCGGCATTTATGCATCCTTTGCAGACACCACCGAAGCCATGTTTGATCAGATGGTGAATATCCATCTCAAATCGGTGTTTTTTCTCACGCAGAAATTGCTTCCACTCATCAATGATGGTGGCCGCATCGTCAATATCTCCAGCGGGCTCGCACGCTTTGCCATACCTGGCTACATTGCCTACTCTGCGATGAAAGGCGGCATAGAAGTGCTCACCCGCTTTATGGCAAAAGAACTAGGTGCCCGCAAGATCGCCGTAAATACGGTAGCACCAGGCGCCATTGAAACCGATTTTGGTGACGGCCTAGTACGCGATAACAATGAGGTTAACGCTTATATCGCCTCGCAAACCGCACTAGGTCGTGTTGGGGTGGCAGACGATATTGGCCCCATGATCGCCTCATTGCTATCAGAAAATAACCGTTGGGTTAATGCGCAACGCATCGAAGTTTCTGGCGGGATGCTGATTTAATATTGCGGCTTTAAAAACCAGGCTGTCTCGGTAGAGGCAGCTTTTCCTTTCATGCCCCCCTCAACCTCTCTGGTCTCAAGCGCACTCAGGTTGTATGTCGCGCCATAGTGTTGCTTGAGCTCTGCTTCGCTCACTGAAAACGGAGGCCCATCCACCAGCGACTGGTCATACTCATAGGCAATCACCAACTGTGGCGCAGCTTGGGTGATATTCAATAAGTGGGATGCATATTTCTTTCTGGTGTCCGCAGGCAGGGCGACGATTGCGGCCCTGTCATATATCGCGTTAACCGGCCCCAAATATTCGGCAGTCAGGTCAAAAATATTGCCCACAAACAGGTCGATATTTTCTGCGCTGTAGTGTATCAACGCTCCAACCTTGGTGATCTTCGGCTGCAAACCCAGTGATTCAAACAGCTCATCAATCGCAATCTCACTCAGTTCCGCACCAACTACCCGATACTCACCTGCGAGCAGCCAGGCAATATCCAGTGTTTTGCCGCACAAGGGCAAAAATACACGGCTGCCTTTCGGTAAATTCAACTTCTCAAAATGCGCGACCAGTAAAGGGTTTGCCTGGCTCTGATGAAACGCGATCTCACCACGCTGCCACTTGTTATGCCAAAAACTTGCTTCCATATCAGCTCCTGAAATTCGTCATCTGTTAATAGTATGTCACCGATATCGAGACTTTTGCCTGGTATCTGGTGACGACATGAGCCAGAATACAAGTTCAAGTCGACTTGAAGTCAAGCGCTGAATTTGAAAGGTGAAAAATGGATATTGCCGAGGTAGCAAAAGCATCCGGGTTGCCCTCATCAACCCTGCGATTTTATGAAGAAAAAGGGTTGATCCAGTCCAATCGCGGCAGCGGTTTACGCAGGCAATACGGTGGAAATATTCTGGAAAGGCTTGCACTCATCTCCCTGGGCAGAAATGCCGGTTTTTCGCTGGATGAGATTGTGGCAATGTTCACCCTGACAGGGTCAGAGATCAACCGCGCACTGCTTTCAGCCAAAGCAGATGAACTGGATAGCAAGATCAAGGAGTTAAGCGCAATGCGCGATGGCCTTCGCCATGCAGCCGAGTGCAAAGCACCTAGCCATTTTGAGTGCCCTAAGTTTCTTAGGCTGTTGAGTATTGCTGGAAAAAATCGTTTTAGGCAACCCCGTAAATTGCAGGGAATAGAACGTTAAGGCTAGAGGATTTGATGGCTTGGAAGATTAACTGCCTGTGCGGCCACCTGACATAAAGTATGTTTGATCTGGGGCAGTAGGAACGCACCTTATTTAGTGATTTTAGGACCAATATGAACAATATACAGAGGCATATCATGCGTTATAGGGGTGGAAAAATGAATTCTTAATTGTGGCGTCTGAACCTTACCGTGGAACGGGCAAAACAGGTCTTTAAATACGCCATCAGGATGGGAAAATGTCATATCACCTTTAAATTTAATTTTTTCGATATCAGACGAGTCTGTAAATAATGCCCCACGGCCACCATCACCCTTTTGGCCCGTAAAAAAATCTTGATAGATTTCGTTACCTTCTTCCGTTCGCGCCCCATGCTCATCAAAACATGATTTGAGTTTGTTGAGCGTTTTTAGCAAAGCCACTATTCGGTCTGCTGCCGCTTTATTGTAAGGACATCCATTTAGTTTCAGAAATGTCTGACTATTAAAAGATAAGTTCTGAAATTTTGAAACTGAGTATTTTTGTAAGTCTGCCCAAGAGTTGTAATTCGGTTGAATTGCATGTATTGCATCTTTAGCTTGATTAATAGACCAATAGTTATTTACATGAATTTCTAAAGAAGAGTCCCCATTAAACCAAGTTACATGGATTGGATTGAATTCCCATCTAGAAGGGCTAACGCTCAACAAATATCTATCTATACCGATTGAGTTACACCATGCGGCTTCACCAATTGCTGTATCAGTAACTACCTCACTATCCACTTCCATATATTCGTCAGCATTGTGCTGTCTATCTTCTTCCCAAAACGGACCTTGCTTGGTGACCCAAAGAAGAATTGCGCTCTTTTGATTTCTTTCGAAATGTTGAACTGCCTCAATAAACTTCTCAGTTGCGGTTACTTGCATTTCAAGAATGGACTTAGGTGAGCGGACCTCAATACCTTCTGATTTTAGAAATTGTCGGAACTCTAAAACCCTTGTTAAAGCACTCTTAAACTCTTGTATCGATACAAACTGATGGTGAATGGATAGTTCATTAAAAATAAAAGACAACTTAATTACCCCAGCCAGCGAAGTAATTTATATCTTTCTCAAATTGATCAAAAAATCCCTCTGGCCAGTCGTCAATATCACCAGATTTAAGTAAGTTAGGACTTGTGACTTGATCTAGATCATTAGTGCGTGGCCTAAAGAAGTGAATTTGCATTAAGTCAGATAATGAAGGCGTTTCTTTAACCGCGCGCCTTAGCCCATTCAGGATATGATCGCTATGAGACTCTACAATTACCTGAATGCCAGACGCAGCAACTTTTGCAAGGAAAAATCCCATTTTTGCCTGTCCCGCAGGATGAAGATGGACTTCAGGATTTTCTATCAAAAGAACGTCCCCTCTGGTGGCTGACAATGCGGCGACAATAATGGGGAAAATTTGGGTTATTCCAAAACCAACGTGGATGGGGCGATGGTAACTAGTCGCATCTGACATTCTCAGACCGAGAGTCACTGCATTGGTATTAGGAATTTGTTGCAAGTCTAGCCCAAAGCCAGGAAAAAACTCTCTCATTCTAGCTTCGACCTGCCTTAGTCTAGTTGGCGGTGAGTTTTCCAAAACCAAAGCTTCAATTACGGGTTCGTCTTTACCCTGAAACAAAACACTAACTGCATGCTCTCCGTTACATCCAACGACCCTTGCTGCCTGAGCATCAATTAAAGAATAGAACTCTCTAGGTCCGACTCTTTCTGCTGTTATGTAGGTTAAGCCAGTAATTTTGTCAGCAATTTTAAGTCTCGGTATATCTGGGTTATACGGCAAAAGAAAATGGAGAATATTTGGTGCTGAAATTTTAGTTTCATTAACCATAATCTCCTGTATTTCCATGGACATCTGAGATCGCTCTTCTGAAAACTTCCAATGACATGTGGACTCCTCATCTGAAAGACCAATTTCAAAAGTTGTTCGCCCATGTATCTTGTCTATTACATCAGAGACTGTTCCCAACCTTAGAACATTACCATTGAGCATTAGTCTTGTTGCCCACTCATGCTCAATAGATGTTTGATGCAACAATACAAGTGCTTGCAAAACAGAAGACTTTCCCGATGCATTTGTGCCAGCAAGCAACGTAAATTGTTTCAATGGAAGCTTCAATAACTCAAAACATTTGAAGTTATGTAAACTAATTTGGTTAATCATTAATCGCAGCTTCTAATACTTTACGTATTGTATTGAATCGATATTCGACTCGATTTACCTGATTAGTACCTAATGTAATCGAATCCTGAAAGGCATAATGCTCAAGCAAGGAATAGAAGGAGGAAAGAATCTGTTCCTTCTTAGCCTCAACAATATGTTCTGGAAATACAGATAATCCACATGACATAACATCCCATAAAGACGCATTGAATGTGCTTCGGCCAACCTGCCCTCTAAAATGTTTTCTAAATGCATGTTTGCCAAACAATGCATAGTTATTTCTGAGCCCTGTACGAAACTTATAAGCTAGTTTCTCTAGCTCATTGGAGTCTAATTGATTCATTTCCTTCAATGCTTTTGCAAGAAACTCATTCATATCGCCTTTGTATTCATCCAGAGGTAATAACTGAAAAGCACAAAAACGATTCACAAACTCTCTATCACGCATAGAGTCTGTCTTAAGACTTCCACCTGTAACTTTCAAAAATAACTCTGTTTTAGCTTCATCTCTCAAAAACCTCGTCGCTGATCCTTGATATAAACAATTGCGCATTTGTTGTTTAGAAAGAGGTATGCCGCTATTTACACGATCAAATATATCCAACAATGCTTGTGCAGGTACCTTGGCATCAATGACATATAACACAAGATTACAGTCCTCAATTCGGTTCTGAAGTTTGGGGGATAAATCCTCAAAACTTTTTTTATCAAGCTCTGCTTGTTCAGGAAGCTTTAGTTTGAACTCATTTCGAACAAAGCTTTTAAAAGTTGATAGCCTTTGTAAGCCATCAACAACTATCATATTTCCACTAGCATTCTCTGCTAAATAAAAGACAGGTAAAGGAATTCGCATTAGAACGGATTCAATAAGTTTACTTTGCTTTTCAATAGGCCATATGAAGTCTCTTTGAAAATCAGGGTCCATGATGAAGGCCCCCTTTTCAATACGTCTAATTACATCAAATACAGTCCTATTTTCATTTCGAATTAGAACCGTATCGATAGGATATTCACCTAAAGATGCATCTTCATCTTTATCTAGACCTTCTATGACTTCACTATCTACAACTTCGGTTGAGTTCATCAAACTCCCAAGATTTTAAGTAATTTAAAGTAATAGTATTCAGCATGATTACATCTTATATTAAGGTTGATTTTACCCAATAAAAAAGGAGCTTGCGCCCCTTTTATTTTCTCAACTTAACCGCACTTACTTTCGCCGCAGTTCAAACAAGTTAAACATCCATCCATAATAATCGCTGCCTTGGTGTGGCATTTGTTGCACAGCTGCGAGCCTTTGGGGAAGCCTTCTGCGCTGAGTTCGGTTTCACTGCTGCTATCTGATTGCTTGGCCAGGTATTCGGCGCGTTTTTCTTCAATCAGTTTTTTCTGGTGCTGGTCTGGCTCTGGTTTCTTCAGCATGCCGATTTCTTGCAAGTGCTGTTCTACCACTTCACCAATCTCGGCGACCAGGCTGGGGATGTATTTGCCGCCCTTCTTGAAGTAGCCGCCGCTGGGGTCAAACACGCTGTGCAGCTCTTCTACCAGGAAAGTCACATCGCCGCCTTTACGGAACACGGCGGACATGACGCGGGTGAGGGCGACTATCCACTGGAAGTGGTCCATGTTCTTGGAGTTGATGAAGATCTCGAACGGTCGGCGGTGTTCTTGCGGGGTGCCTTCGTTCATGATGACATCGTTGATGGTGATGTAGAGCGCGTGTTCGGTGACCGGGGTCTTGATCTTGTAGGTGTTGCCGACGAGTTTATCCGGGCGGCTAAGCGGCTCGCCTAGTTGCACTACTTCTGCTGTTTTTTGCTCAACCTTGGGTTGGGCAGCTTCTGCGGCTTTTGCCTTGTCGTCTTCACTCAGTACGTTGTAACCAACGATTTTCTTTTCGATTTTAATTGCCATGTTTTTTCTCCTGATGCGTCATTTTTCCAATTGGTGGAACCGACGTTACTGGCGCAGGGGTTATTTAGTACCCTGCGCCTTATGCCCTAAACGCGCTTAAAGTTTTCCGTAATAGCCTTCTTTTAATGCGTCATACAGATTTGCTGCTGAGTGGATCTCACCGTCGTACTCGATCTCTTCGTTACCTTTGACTTCGATTTCGGTGCCGTCTTCCAGCGTGAATTTGTAGGTGGTGTTTTCCAGGTCTTTCTCTGTCACCAGCACGCCCTGGAAGGCTTCCGGGTTGAAGCGGAAGGTGGTGCAACCCTTCAGGCCTTTGTCGTAAGCGTAGATATAGATGCTCTTGAAGTCTTCAAAATCATAATCCGTCGGGACGTTGATGGTTTTGGAGATGGAGCTGTCTATCCACTTTTGCGCAGCGGCCTGGATATCAACGTGGGCCTTGGCCTGGATGGTGGATGAATCCAGGAAGTAATCCGGCAGTTTTTCTTCGTCGCTGGTGCCAAAAGGCATGGCCTTGGGGTTAACCAGCTCGCGGTAAGCCAGCAGCTCGTAAGAGAATACATCGACCTTCTCTTTGGATTTCTTGCCTTCGCGAATCACGTTGCGGGCATAGTGGTGCGCGAATGATGGCTCGATACCGTTGCTGGCGTTGTTGGCAAGCGATAGTGAAATCGTGCCGGTAGGCGCAATAGAGCTATGGTGCGTGAAGCGCACGCCTTTTTTGGCGATTTCTTTACGCAGTGCTTCGGGGAACTGCTGCATATAGCGGCTGTACTTGCCCATCAGCACTTTGCCTTTTAGCTTGTCGCCAAGCTTGATGCCGTCTGCAGCCATTTCCGGGCGCTTATCCAGCATGTCGGCGGTGATCTCGAACTCTTCGTCCATGATAGGTGCCGCGCCTTTTTCTTCGGCCAGCTCAACGCCTACTTTCCAGCCCACTTCGGCCATTACCTTGGTGACTTCTTCGGTGAATTCGAGAGATTTTTCATCGCCATACTTCATTTGCAGCATGGTGAGGGTAGAGCCCAGGCCCAGGTAACCCATGCCGTGGCGGCGTTTACGGGCGATTTCCTGGCGCTGCTGTTCCAGCGGCAGGCCGTTGATCTCCACCACGTTGTCCAGCATGCGGGTGAAGGTGCCCACCACTTCGCTGTATTCATCCCAGTCGAAATACGCTTTTTCGGTAAATGGGTGGCGTACGAAAGTGGTCAGGTTGACCGAGCCCAGCAGGCAAGCGCCGTATGGCGGCAATGGCTGCTCGCCGCATGGGTTGGTAGCGCGGATGTTTTCGCAGAACCAGTTGTTGTTCATCTCGTTAACGCGGTCTATCAGGATAAAGCCAGGCTCGGCGAAATCGTAGGTGGAAGACATGATGACATCCCACAAGCGGCGTGCCTTGATGGTTTTGTACACGCGGCAGGCAGTCTTGCCGTCGGATTCGCGCGTCAGGTATTTACCCTTGATCGGCCATTCGCGCCATACCACCTGGGTCTCATCCAGCAATTGCAGGTTGTCGACTGCGGCTTCTTTTGAAGTGACAGGGAAAGCCAGCTTCCATTCGGCTTCCGCTTTTACCGCTTCCATGAATTCTTTGGTGATCAGGCAGGACAGGTTGAACTGGCGCAGGCGGCCGGCTTCACGCTTGGCCTTGATGAAGTCGATTACATCTGGATGCGAAATATCGAATGTCGCCATTTGTGCACCACGACGGCCACCGGCAGAAGACACGGTAAAGCACATCTTGTCGTAGATATCCATGAAGGATAGCGGGCCGCTGGTGTAAGCACCGGCGCCGGCCACAAATGCACCCTTGGGGCGCAGGGTGGAGAATTCATAACCGATACCGCAACCGGCTTTCAGGGTCAGGCCGGCTTCGTGTACTTTTTGCAGGATGCCATCCATGCTGTCTTCAACAATGCCGGAAACCGTGCAATTGATGGTGCTGGTGGCTGGCTTGTGTTCAAGCGCACCGGCATTGGAGGTGATACGGCCGGCGGGGATGGCACCGCGACGCAAAGCCCACAGGAATTTCTCATACCACAGGCTGCGTTTGGCATCGTTTTCTTCAACGTCGGCCAGCGCACGCGCAACACGCTTGTAGGTGTCGTCTATGGTTTCATCAATATGCTTACCCTGCTTAGTCTTCAGACGGTACTTTTTATCCCAGATATCTATTGAAACTGATTGCATGGGAACCTCTTGCGTTGCCTCATCTGAAGATTGGACTACTTTAAGCATGGGTTAGATCCTTCCTTATTGAACTGGCCTAGTTTTAACTGACTATTGTGGCCTGATTTTATTGTTAGCTGATTAGTGCAAAAAACTGTCTTAACCACAATATCTTGTGACTGGTTGCAAAATTATGTCATTTTGTAGGGCTGGTCAAGCATTTTTTTTGGTGCAGGCATGGTCTTTCCAGGCACGATTTTAGGGCATGGCGGCTAAGCGGTATGCAGGCGTGGGCTGACGGCAAGGTGAGTCATTACTAACCGGAAAATAAATAATTCCTTGGACAAAACTGAGCGTTTGATGCATGGCGTTTTATCAGGAAAGCTTTAGTTGTCTTACAGGAAATCCCAAGGTTTTATGTAAGAGTCATCGATAGTGAAACGCATCGTGTTTTTGCGATCAATCACGAGTCTGATAAAAAGCGTGAAGACTGTGAGAAAATCTCGACATGTCACGATTCCTCTATTCCCTGTTGTTATATCTGCTGCTGCCATTCACGCCCATCAAGCTGCTATGGCGCGGTATCCGCCAACCTGAGTATCTGCAGCATGTCGCTGAGCGCTATGGGGTATATGGCAATGGGATATCTGCTGCTTCGGATGCGCAAACCACGCGCAAACCGCTCATCTGGCTGCATTGCGTGTCAGTGGGCGAAACGCGAGCCGCCGCGCCGTTGGTGAAAGAGTTGCAGCAACGTTATCCGCAGCACCAGATTTTACTGACACATGCTACCCCCACCGGGCGCGAGGCTGGCGAACAGCTGTTTGGCGATACGGTCATCCGCGCTTACCTGCCGTACGACGTGCCGGGCGCAATGCGCCGCTTTGTGCAGCATTTTCAGCCGGTGCTGGGCGTGCTCATGGAAACCGAGTTGTGGTTCAATTTGATTGCGGTTTGCAAGGCGCAACAGATTCCATTACTGCTGGTGAATGCGCGGCTTTCTGAAAAATCTGCCATCGGCTATGGCAAAGTGGGCGAGCTCATGCGGCAAGGGCTGCAAAATTTGACGGCGATTGCCGCGCAAACCGAGCAGGATGCACAGCGCCTGCAAAGCCTGGGGGCTGGAAATGTGAGCGTGACAGGCAACCTCAAGTTTGACGTAACCCCGCCTGCCGATGCCGCCGAGCGTGGGCTATACCTGCGGGATCTGCTGGGCCGGCATAGACCGGTATTGCTTGCCGCCAGCACACGGGAGGATGAAGAGGCGATTGTTCTGGATGCGGTGGCCGCTGCAGCAATCCCCAATCTACTGACAGTCATCGTGCCGCGTCATCCGCAACGCTTTGATACGGTGGCCGAGCTGCTTAAAAAGCGCGGCCTGTCGTTCTGCCGCCGTTCTGAGTTTTCGCAGGGAACCGTTGCCGGCGATATCCCCAGTAACAGCGTGATACTCGGCGACAGTATGGGCGAAATGTTCACCTACTACGCCGCCTGCGACGTGGCATTTATCGGTGGCAGCCTGTTGCCGCTGGGCGGGCAAAACCTGATAGAAGCCAGCGCCATGAGCAAGCCAGTGCTCATCGGCCCGCATACGTTTAATTTCACGCAGGCCACCGAACTCGCCATTGCCGCAGGCGCTGCATGGCGGGTTAAAGATGCCGCGGACTTGGCGATTGCGCTCAAGCACTTGTTTGGTGATGTAGAGAAGCGGCAAAGAATGAGCCTGGCAGCGCTGGATTTCAGCACCAGCGAAGGTGGTGCAACCTTGCGCATCGCAGACATCATCGCGCAGCATTTGCCATCTTAATCAGGTACGACTTTGTTGAGCTCCGCAGCCTGATTAATAATGTTAGATAGCGTCTCTTGGCCACGCGCCTGTATGGCTGAGCATAGGCGATAGTTCCGCCGCTCCCCAGCGCAATGGCAGCCCTGCCTCAACACGCTTCACCTCACTAATATCAAACTTTAGCAGACGCTCCGCCCCCGCGTAGGCAGTGACTTTCGGCCCATTCCAGATAATGCTGGCTTCGACGGCCAGGTAGAGCAGATCACCGGATTTGAAGTCGATAAACAGTAATCCGGCACGAGGGTTGATAGCAATGTTGCCCAAAGTATTAAAGAAATAGTTACCGGAAAACTCTGGTGCCAACAGCGTGCCATCCGCATTGACATGCACAAATCCGGGCTTGCCGCCGCGATGAGACACATCAACTCCGTAGCGTGCATCCGCGTCTTTTTCATCAGATGGGTATGAGGTCGCGATAAAAAAAGTATCAGCTTTAGTGATTAAAGCACGCGCGGCATCATCCAATGCGCTTGATGTATAGACTGCCTTTTCGCCAGCCATCTGCTCGGCTATGTATTCCGGTTTGCGGGCCTGGATATATTTGGGGCAATTGCCAAAACTCTCCAGTACGTTGACGGCAATGCCTGTGTCTGTGATGGACTCCACCATACCATTGGCCCGATTGCGGCGGCGGGTATGCGGCTCTATGCCTAACAGACCAATCGGCGAACCTGCATGCAAAGTTTCGTGCAGCGGATCAAACACTGGCGGTATGGCATTGATATTGAGGTGGGTGGCATCTGTCGCGGTGATAAAGCCCGGCGGGTGGGCCAGAATCGATGCCCATGGCTGACCATGCACATCCACCGAGCCTGCCACTACAAAAGGTAATTGCGTAAAAAACTCGCGATGTTGTTCCGGCATGAAATTGCGAATGACGCGAGGACCGATTTCTTCAAGTCGCTCGCGCACGCCCACAAGCTCCTGCAGGGCACGTTCGCCTTCGTGAAATGTGTGAGCGTTGGCTGGTAACATGGCTATGCACCAACCACAGTCTTATTCATGGCCACAAAGCC